>Ga0315904_10000191_pt1 | contig 100597 bp, 136 predicted proteins | sample LakEriMetagenome_6_FD_203529 | JGI IMG/M metagenome (GOLD analysis project Ga0315904, IMG submission 203529) | Freshwater fungal communities from buoy surface, Lake Erie, Ohio, United States - Buoy 12 MA120 | ecosystem: Environmental > Aquatic > Freshwater > Lake | place: USA: Lake Erie, Ohio...
CAGGTTACTATAGATGGAGAAACTATATGGACTCCAGTAATAGGAACAATAAATGTACTTGGAGATGTAACGGGAGGTAGTTTATAATGCCAGTTATTAAGATAGTGCCATTTCCTGGTGTACCAGGCGAAAAAGGCGATAAAGGCGATACAGGAAATACTGGGCCAATAGGTCCAACTGGATTGACTGGTGCGATGGGGCCACAAGGTCCTGAAGGACCACAAGGTGAGCAAGGGATACAAGGTATCCAAGGTATACAAGGAGAAACTGGACCTGCTGGAGCAGATGCTCTTTGGAATTACACTGGAGCATATAGTGGTGGCTCAGCATATGGCGTCGGAGATCTAGCAACATATGACGGACAACTTTGGTATCGCAAACACGCTAATGGCGGTAATGTTGGAGACACACCATCTGAAGGTTCGTTCTGGGATTTACTTGCAGCAAAAGGTGCAGATGGCGCACAAGGTCCTCAAGGAGAGCCAGGACAAGATGGTTCAATAGCAAATCTTAAATTTGGATCTTTTTTTGATACAACAATTCAGCCAGGTGGCGCTATTTCTCCTATATCCTTAAACTCTACAGATTTTTCAAACGGAGTAACAATTGTAGATGGTTCAAGAATAACAATGGATACTTTGGGAATTTATAATATTGCATTTAGTTTACAATTAGAAAAAACTGGTGGATCTTCAGCAGATGTTTATATTTGGATGAGGCATAATGACGTGGATGTTCCAGATACAGCAACAATTATTCACATGGCTAATAATAATACTTACAATGTTGCTGCGTGGAATTTCTTTGTAAATTGTGACGTTCTACCTCAAGACTTTCAGTTGATGTGGTACACAGCAAGCACAAATGTTTCTATTTCTGCCATTAATGATGCTGGTACTCCAGTTGGAGTTCCTTCTATACCGTCAATTATTGTGACAGTAAATAAAGTCGGGGATCTGTAAAGATTGAGCCATGGCTGTATCTAAATCCATGGACTTTCCTACAGGTAAAAAATCTAGTTATGCCGCACAGGTAGTCGAAACTCAAAATGTTAACACAGATGTATTAATTAACTATGTGCCCGTTCCAGGGCCTATGGGGCCACAAGGACCGCAAGGGGTACCTGGACCTATGGGGCAGTCTGGAAAAGACGGAGAAAGAGGTCCTAAAGGCGATAGAGGGGCACCAGGAAAAGACGGTCAAAGTTCTTTGTCAGCATCTGGACAGCAGTCTGGTTGGGGTGCATATTTTAATTCTATTAAGAAAGAGATAAGGCTAGGTGCAGACAAAGGTGAAGACGGATGGGTTAGTGTCTGGGTAGATTCGAAAGGAATTAATACAAACCAAAAATACTTACCAGAAGAATGTACAAGTCTGTGGAATGCAGACCAAAGAATGCTTAATTTTCATGGGTTAAAAATAGGATCTCAGGTTTTTGTAACTTATAACTTTGAATTAACAACGTATAGTAATAATACAGAGGTTTGGATGAGAACATTTTTTCCTAAATCTACCACCGAAATTTCGCAGTTTGTGGCGTCTCTAAAATACCAATATGTTTATAATATGTATGTCACTCAGCATTTCTTTATTGAAAACAACACTATGTGGTCAGCAGGTGCAATTCCACAGATTCGAACCGACTATGAATCTTCAGTTTTAATGAATTCTATATATGTATCTGTGATATAATTTACGAGGAGGAACTATGGCATTTCCAGGAACATACAATATTTCATATTACAAGGGTGACACCCACGAGTTTCGTATTTACCCCAAAACAGCAGATGGAGATGTTTTTGATCTTACCCCATATGTAGGTGGAGACTATGATGACGATAATAATCCAGGAACTCCAGTTGTTGACGCAGACGCCGTAGTTTTTTCTTTTTCAGAAAGCAGAGGGGCCTCAAATCCTCATAAATGTTTTGCACAAATATCTGAGGATAAGACTTACATAACTTGTGTCATTAGACCAGAAGATTCTCAATACTTAACTGCAGGAACTAATTATGTATATGACGTACAAATATTTAAACCAGCAAGTGGATCTATAACATATCCAACGATCCATACTTTACTTACTGGTAATATCACTGTAACTGGACAGGTATCGCAGTGGTAGATGTTCTTTTAGCAAGCGATGATTTAGTTGTTCTTGGAGGTCCAGAAACTGTAAATGTTGAAGTGGATTTCGGACAAAAAGGAGATAGGGGCAGTCTGGTTTTTGTAGGAAATCAAAAACCAATTGATGATCCAGAAGATTTTAAAGACTTAGTTGGTCAAACTCCAAACATATTTGATTTATATATAAATTTATTAACAACTGATGATGAATACCTAATGATATATCAGTATGTAGAAGTCTTAGGGGCAAAACAGTGGCAAACTCTTACAAAGTTAATTCCTAATACTTATGTTACCAATCAAAATATTGATTTTACTACATCTAATTATTGCCATATTCCAATTGCATCAATAGTTGATCCATCTTATGTTGGTAATACAAATGCATCCAATTTTAGTGTTCAGGCAACATTTAGTACATCAGCAGGATATCCAATTGTTAGTTCTATAAAAGTAGAAGTAGTGTCTTTAAGTGGTATTCAAAATTTAAAAATAACGTTTTATGCAAAGGAATTTGACGGAACCAATTGGGTTGATATCTCTGGATCCAGAACGGCCAACCTTCATATTTCAGTGGTATAATCAAAGGGGTGGTTTAAATGGCAGTAGAAAATATTGGTGGTCTATACAATACTAAGCAGCCTGGATACGAAGATGCTGCAGATATACAAGCAGCACTAAAGGCTTTTCTTTATGGTAGTTATACCTATGACACTACAAGCACAGATCCTACACAACTGCCAAACCCCTCTTTAGCAAGACATCTTCAAGATCTGAGAGATGATGTAACATTTTTAGAAAACCAGGGAATTGGATCTGATTATTTAACTTTAGCCCAAATTGCAGCAATAGTATCTCCTACTGATGGCTATATTGCTATGGCATCAGATTCTAATGGTGGAGCAGTTGAATCCTTATATGCCTCCGCTTTTTATACAAATGAGGCACCCACAACAGATATAGTAGATGGAGTTCTTTGGGTAGACAAGGATTCCGCAGCACTTGATACATATGTTTATGACTCAACACTTTTACCAGGGGACCCATGGGTAAGAATCAATGATCTTAAGAATATTATTCAGGCAAAGGGTGATATACTTATCGGCAGTTCTGCTGAAAATGTTGACAATTTGTCTGTAGGCGCAAATGGAACAGTTTTAACTGCAGACGACTCAAGTCCACTTGGTGTCAAATGGCAACAGGTAGATACTGAGTCTATTATAATTTCATCCGTAATGGGTGCGTATTAGGAGGAGATATGGCTACTACACCAAAATTAATGTATCGTGGAAATGCAGCAACATCTAACACCACACTTTATACAGTTGGTTCTGGAAAAACTGGAATTGTTACTGATATCGTTGTAACAAATACAGATTCTGTGTCTGCTACTTTTACAATTAATCTTAATGGTACCGCTTTGCTTTCTGCAGCAACAATCGCAGCAAATAGCATGGCAACTTTTGAATTAAAACAAGTATTAGAAGCAGCAGATACTATTTCTGGTTCTGCATCTGCTACTACTGTTAAATTTCATATAAGCGGAGTTGAGGTTGTCTAATGGCTTATTCCGTATACCCCGCACCTAGTTCTGGAATAACAGTCTCAGATGGAAACAATGCTGGTTGGAATCTTGGAGAAACTCAATGGGAGCAAATCTCTGAGTATAAAAATGCAACAACTGTTGCTAATATAGATTTTTCTAGTATTCCGCAAACCTATAGAGGTTTAAAGTTGCAAATTGTTGGGTTAACTTTGTCAACTGCTGATCAAGTTTATTTAAGAATTAATAATGATTCTACTGTTAGCACTTATTCAAGATTTGGAAGAGCAGAAAGATCAAATAATAGTGGAACTATAACAGTAATACAGCAACATTCTCAAAACAAAATACAATTAAACGGAGATCAAAATGTAGAGTCAGGAAATACTTTTCATTGTTTCATACATTTTCCAAATTATACATCTTCTAATGTTAAAAAACTTGAGTGGAACTCATATTATCAAACCGCAGTTGGAGCAGAAACTTTTTCTGCAGAGGGCACTTTTAGAAAAGGAACAACAACCCCAGCAATAACATCTTTGAGATTACTTACCAATAGTACTAATATGTATTTTGATGGTAATGAGGCATTATCTGCATCATTGTGGGGTATAAAGTAAAATGTCAACAGTTAGTTCAACCAGTAAAGTAGCATACATGTATGACCAAGCGTCAGACACTTGGTATGCTGTTGCTGGTACTGCTAACACAAATGTTGCATATAACTGGAATGCTGCTCATACTTTTGGATCTGTTGTAACTGTTAATGATGTTATTCGTGCCAAGGGTGGAGTAAATAGATTTCAAAACCCTACCGCCAGAAATACAATAATCCCATCTCCTGTTAAAGGTACAGTTTGTTTTGTTGAGCAAACAGACGGCGGTACTGATATTAACCAAGTTCAAATTTATAACGGCACATCATGGGTAGGAATGTTAGATACCGAAACCCTAGTAACAAAAACTTCTGATTATACTTTAGGTCTTGCAGATGCAGGAAAAACTATTCTTGTTGATTCGACTCTATCTAGAAACATCACTATTCCAACAAATTTGTCTGTTCCATTTGCAATTGGACAAACCTTAAAAATAAATAGGCTAAATACTGGCGCTGTAAATATAGTAGGCTCATCTGGAGTTATTATAAATAGTAGACAGGCTTCGACATCGATTGCAGAAAGATATGGAGTTGTAACTCTTATAAAAACAGATTCTGATACTTGGCTATTATATGGCGACCTACTTCTTTCTTCTTCTTTTATTTCAACACCTACCCCTACCCCAACACCTACTCCTACTCCTACTCCAACAATAACTCCAGCACCTACCCCAGCACCTACCCCAGCACCTACCCCAGCACCTACACCTACTCCAACATCAGCACCAGAACCAACACCAACACCAACACCGACACCGACACCAACACCAACACCAACACCAACACCGACACCAACACCAACTCCAACACCAACCCCAATTCCAACAGTAACCTGTGGATCTCAATATGGAACGACTACTGGAGGAGTTTATAGCGGATCATGTCCAGATGGGTCATGTCCAGGATGTACTCATTATCAAGAAGCCTGGTATAAGTGTTCTGACGGAACTACAAGTTCTACTAAGATATATGTTGGACTTGGATGTTCTACCCCAACACCAACCCCAACTCCGACTCCTACACCAACAACAAATTGTACTGATACAAGTCTTTTGTCTTCATCTCAGTGCGCTGACTGTGGTATGGTTTGGAGTCCTTTGTATGGTGAATGTATTTATGAATCATCGCCAACACCAACACCAACACCTACCCCAACACCTACACCAACACCTACACCTACACCTACACCTAATCCATGCTCTGGAGATATTTCTCTTCTTGGCCCAAGTGCGTGTCAGTCTTGTGGATATTATTATTCAACCCAATTTGGAGAATGTATTGATATGCCTTCTCCAACCCCAACACCAACCCCAACACCAACCCCTACTCCTACCCCTACACCAGCACCGACACCTTCGCCTTGTGTTGCAGGCTCATGGGCATATTCTGAAACACCATGCCAAGATGGAACAGAATATGGATATAGATATAATGCAGACTGCAGTATGTATTGGTCAACAAGATCTTGTTCAAGTTCCCCAGCGCCTACCCCAGCGCCTACCCCAGCACCAACTCCAGCGCCTACCCCAGCACCAACTCCAGCGCCTACCCCAGCACCAACTCCAGCGCCTACCCCAGCACCAACTCCAGCGCCTACCCCAGCACCAACTCCAGCGCCTACCCCAGCGCCTTGTGAGTGCGTAATGGATGAATGTTGGATGGGATGTCCTGCATGCTGTAATGGTCAGTGCGGATGCTAACTTAGTGTATAATGTATAAAAAGGAGAAAAATGGCCAAATTTGCATTCGTAGTAAATAATTCAGTGAAATATGTTCTTTCACTTACTTCAGATTCAGAAGTTAATAATAAATGGATTGCTGCCTTAAAATCTGATATTGTTTTTAAAGATGCATCGTTAAACTATGGACTTGCTCCGTTAGATTTATTTATAGATAATAAATTTTATAAAAATAATAACGGTAACTTGGTCGAAGTTGTTGAAAATGAAGACTGGCAAAACTCAGATGCCATTAGAATTGCAGGAATTATAGATGGAGAGGTGATTGGCATGAGAATAATAAATAAAGATGCCTTTTCAGAAGAAGATTTGCAAAGAATTGTAGATGCTTTCTTGTCAAATTCATCTATCATTGAGATAAGTGAAGATTCTCAGGTATCCATAGGATGGAACTGGGATGGCGACAATTTTTCAGAACCGAGCAATTAATGTCTGAAGAATTATCAGCATGGCAAAAATATAAACAAAATTTAGGAGAAACCAGGCCATGGGATTTGGTAAATCCTAATAGTGAATGGGTTTCAGAAGAAGTGTCTTCTTCACGTTATGAAATATGCAAGGCATGCCCAGAATTGATAAAATTAACCAAACAGTGTAAAAAGTGTGGATGCTTCATGTATGCAAAAACTAGATTAGAAAAAGCAACTTGTCCGATAGGAAAATGGTAATGAATAAAATCGAAATTGCTCCAGGAATAATGATTTACAAAGATGTAATAGATGGATACGAGTCTATCATTACTGATATAGAGGATGCTGTATTATTAAAGTCAGCATCATGGTCCCCTGCAGGAGTAAAAAGTGGAGAGCAGAATGGGGTAGATACAACCAAAAGAGATACTCTAACTATAGGTATTCCATATTCTGCAACGCCACAAGAAGATTTATCTAGTCCCTCTAAGGCGTTTTACTCTATTCTGGGCGGTATATTCTTTAATGCTTTTGATCCAGTAGAAAAAGATTATGCAAGAACTTATATGATTGATCTCCCATGGCATGACACATATGGAATACTAAAATATGGTGTGGGGCAAAAATTTGTAAACCATATAGACGATCATACAGATTATCACAGAAGAGTGTCTTTTGTATATTATTTAAATGATAACTATACTGGAGGAGAAATTAATTTCCCAAGATTTGATATATCGTACAAACCAAAAGCAAATGAAATGTTAGTTTTTCCATCAACATATGTATATAATCATTCTGTATCAGAGGTCACAGAGGGAGAACGCTACGCCGTTGTAAGTTGGTTAAGATAGTGTGGTATTATTTATAATATGTCTACTATATTTATAAGTATTCCTTGCTATCAAGATCCAGAAATATGGGAAACAGTTTCAAGTTTTTATAATAATGCTACTAATCCAGAAAATGTTTATTTTGGAATTACTAATCAGACAGATTCTCCAGAATTACACAAGGAAATGCTTTTAAAATTCCCAAATGTACAAATGCATATCTTGGAGCCTGGATCTTTGCCAGGGTGCCAGCCAGCAAGATTAAAGTCCCATGAGTTTTATGATGGGCAGGACTACTATTTAAACATGGACTCTCACATGAGAGCAGTTAAAGATTGGGATTCTAGGCTAATAGCAGAATTAAATGAAACAAATTTTATATACGGACCTTCAGTGCTAACTGGATACGTTGCAGGATATGACAAAGATGAATACGGAAAAGATATAATTCCTGAAGTTACATATACTACAGTTTTTAGAATGAATGAAAAAAATATAAATCATTTTATAAATCATGGCATTCCTCAGTTTATTTCCTTTCCTCATGAAACCAACAAGCCAATACCATCTCCGTACATCTCTGGTCATTTTTTCTTTACTACTGGTCAAGCAGTTTTAGATTCACCTTTTGTTGAAGATGTATTTTTTACAGAAGAAGAAATTTTTATGGCTGTTAGATTTTTCACTGCTGGATATAACTTATTTCAACCGACTACAACATATGTGTATCATAGATATGGAAGAAACAATCGTAGACTTTTTTGGGAAGACTTTCCTGAACATTGGTATGAAAATGATAAAAGGTCAAGAGATTTTGTAAATAATGTTTTACAAAACAATATAATTGATCCTAAAAAGGGATTATTTAATAAAAGAACTTTAGACGAGTTTGAGGAATATTCTGGAATTAATTTTAGAAAAAGAGCGTTATCAGATTCGGTAATTAAGGGTACATCGTATTTATAAAATAAAAATATCCCAGAGCCAAACAATATGAATGACCCTGGGATATTTTATTTATTTATTGCGGGAATTTACCAATCCATTCTTTTGTCCTTGGTGTTATTCCTTTCCAAGCACTCCAGTTTTCTCCGCCATTTGACATATGAAATGCGATTTGTGCATTTACAACTGGATTAAACAAGTCTGCATTGTGATCTAGGTCATATTTATTACGACGATCAGGACCAAGCATTCCGAGCATATTTATCTGGAAAATTCCATAAGAACTGTCTCCAGTTTTAGTATTTCCATTGAATGCAAGTGGTCGACCATTACTTTCTTTTTTAGCAATAGCCCATGCCTCCTTGAGATTTTGACCTTCAAATCCTACTAATTTAAGTAGTATCTTTAGGTCTTTATCAGATAGAGATGTGGCGTTGTTGTATTTTTCTAACTGATCTTCTTTAGCCTCAGAAACACTTTTGGCCTCTTTCGAGGCCTCTTTTGTTTCTTCTAGCACGATAGGTTTTATATCGTTTAATCGGTTTTCAGAAGCATTAGCAGCGTTTGACCAAACGGCAAACATAGCCAATATGCTGAGTGTACCAATGATGTTCTTGTTATTATTCATAAAAGTAATCATAGTTTCCTCCTTAGAAACAGATAACACCTTTTTAGGGGTGTTATATTACTTCCTAGTATAACACAGTTTGAGCCAGATAGTCAAACAATGATATAATAATCTTCTATGGCTGAAATAACTAATAACTATGGTCTAACATATCCAGAAGCATCTGACGCTGTAAATGTTCATAATGATATTAAAAAATTAGCGGATGATGTTGATGATGCAATATCTTCTCTTGACGCATCAAATGTGCGGGTAAAGGTAACAAATAACTCAGGCTCAACCATAGGTGCAGCAAAACCAGTTTATGCAACAGGACACACGAATAACAAAACAACAATATCTTTGTTTACCTTTGGACTCTCTGATGATAAACCATTTTTGGGATTAACAAAAACTTCTTTAAATAATGGAGAGTCTGGAGAAGTGGTTGTTGCTGGAGTTTTAACAAATGTCAATACAAGTGGATTTCCTGTAGGGTCCTTGCTTTATGTAGATTCTTACGGAGCATTGACTAATACTGTCATTGGTGGCGCAATCGGAATTGTGGCTGTATCTAACACATCTACTGGCGTGATTGTTATTCAGGCAAAAGGAAATGGGACATGGGGAGCATTGAAGGCTGGATTAGCCTAATATGATATAATAATTAAATGGCTCAGTTACGTGGATCTGCTTCTTCATATGATATAGGGAATAAACCTCCAACAATTGTTTGGACTATTGTGAGAGGAGATACTGCATCATTTAAGGTTTATGTAACAGACGATGAAAAGCAGCCACTAAATATTCCAGACTGGAATATTAATATGAAAATAAAACGTCCCAACAATACAGTTAACTTAGGCAAAATTACAGACGACGCTACATTAATTTTATCGCTAACACCATTAGCCGATGCAGATGATCAAATAGGAGAATTTACAGTATCATTATTGTCATCAGAATCACAAATTCTTGAAACGGGAGATATCTTCGATATTCAATTGTCAAACGCAACATATGTTTGGACAGTTGCTCAGGGTAGCATGAAAATTCTTGAAGATGTAACAGATTAATGGCATCGGCAAAAATATTAGATAAAAATCAAAACAAATTAAAACTAATAAATGCAGTATCATATGCAATAATTAACGTAGCAGATAATACAAGAGTAACTAAGATAAATGAAGTTCTTCCTTTTAGAGTTAAGTTTACTAATATAGGGATTGAAGGATATAGCAAAACAAACCCAGCAGGCATCGGCATTGCGGTAATTGGTTTTAGCAACTACATCCTTTAATAATATAAAAATGGAGGTTATAATATAGCCATGGCAAAAATATCAATACCAGCCGTAAAAAGTAAGTTCCAGACTGGTGATCGTCCTACTCAGCAGGATTATGAAGATTTGATTGACACCCTTGCTGGTGCAGGAAACGATCTTGGCTCTTCTGGAAATAATGAAAACACAATCTCTGGCATTGAAAATGTCACAGTGATAGATAATTTTGACGCCACCGAATGGCGTATGGTCAAATACTTGGTCTCAATTGCAAAAACAACTGCGGGAGATAACAAGTTTTATGCAACAGAGTTGACCATCTTGGTAGACGGTACAAATGTAAACGTCTCTGAGTATGGCACAATAGACAATGATGGGAATATTGGCACCATTAGCGTCTCCAGGGCTGGAAATACAGTATCCTTGACGGTTACTCCAGATCCTGCGATTAAGCCAGTCACAGTTCGTTATGCACGAATTGGACTTAAGGCATAACTAAGGAGATAAAAAATGGCAACAGTCGTAAAAGACTTTAAGGTAAAGAATGGTCTGATTGTTGAAGGCGAAACAGGTACCATCAACAACCATGATATTCTTACAAAGAAAACAGATGACCAAAACTATATTATTGGTCTTATTGGCGGTTCTTCAGATTCCGCTAACACCCCAAATACAGTTGTAAAACGTGATGGCTCAGGCAATTTTGCTGCAGGTACAATTACAGCAAATCTTACAGGCGATGTAACTGGTAATGCAGATACAGCAACCACACTTGAGACTGCTCGTACAATTTCTTTGGCTGGAGATGTAACAGGTTCTGTATCATTTGATGGTTCACAGAATGTAAGCATTACAGCAACAATTGATGGATCTTTTGCAACAGATGCAGAAGTTGCTACTGCTAAAGGCGAAGCAATTTCAGATGCAGCATCAGATGCAACTACAAAGGCAAACGCTGCTAAGTCTGGCGCAGAAGCAACAGCAGCAGCAGCACTCGCTTCTGCAGTTTCTGATTTAGAAGATTATGCAGATCAGGCAGAGGCTGATGCTAAGGCATATACCGATACTCGTGAGACTGCTATTACAGCAGCATATCAATCATATGCAGATACAGCAGAAGCAGACGCAAAGTCTTATGCTGATCAAAAGGTTGCAGATCTTGTAGATTCTGCACCAGCACTTCTTGATACACTCAATGAATTGGCTGCAGCAATTGGCGATGACGCTAACTTTGCAGCAAACCTTGCTACATCAGTAGGAGAAAAGGTTGCAAAGGCTGGAGACACCATGACTGGCGCTCTTGTTCTTCATGCAGACCCAGTAAACAATCTTGAAGCAGCAACTAAGGCTTATGTTGATGCAGCAGAGGCAGATGCTAATGCATATGCAGATCAGGCTGAAGTTGACGCAAAAGCATATACAGACACTCGTGAGACAGCAATTACAACTGCTTATCAGTCTTATGCTGATACAGCAGAAGCAGATGCTAAGACATATGCAGATGGACTTGCTTCAACAATAAATGGAACTATTGCAGCACTTGATACAGACGATGTAGCAGAAGGTTCAAACCAGTACTTCACAGATGCTCGTGCTAAGGATTCAGCAGCAGCACTTCTTACAACTGCTACATTAGAAAACATCACAATTACTGGTACAGGTAATGGTGGTCTTGTAATTACCGCAGAAAATGGTGTTGCAGACTCTACAACTGATGATCTTGCAGAAGGCGTAAACCGTCTTTACTTCACAGATGCTCGTGCAGTATCTGCTCTTGAAGCAGTTACTCCAGACTTCCCTGCAGTAGAGATTGCTTCTGTAGCAAAGCAGGTAGCAGCACAGGCAACTGTCGCAACTGCAAGCACAAATACAGCAGTTTCATGGGCTAAGGCAGATTATCGTTCTGCTGAATTTCTTGTGAAGATTGCCAATGGATCTCACACAGAGGTTTCAAAGGTTATCCTAACACTTGACACTTCAGACAACGTAGCAGTTACAGAATATGCAATGGTTGGAACAAACGGTTCTCTTGGATCAGTTTCAGCAGACGTTTCTGGCAGCGATGTTCGTCTTCGTGTTACAACCGATAATAACAACTCAACAGTTGCAGTTATGGGTACGCTTTTAAAGTAATAAAATAAATAAAAAGAGGGAGTGGTAATCTTGGCAACAGTCAACAAGGACTTCAAGGTTAAAAATGGACTTATCGTCACTGGTGGCGGTTCGTTCGGAGGAGCGGTAGTTGTAGGAACTCCTACAGATTCTACCCACGCTACTACTAAAGCATACGTAGATTCAGTAGTAGGCGGAATGCAAGTCGGGGCTACCGCTCCCTCTTCACCAGACAATGGTGATTTATGGTTTGATACATTAACAGAAAGAGTTAATGTATATTATGGTGGCTCATGGCTTACCATAGCAACAATTGATGATACCCTCAATCTGCCAGAACATATTCATGATGAGGCAATTGATGGCACAGGATTTATTGTTACTAAATTCGTCGATGGCGGTAGTTTCAATGATCCACAAGGAACTCCTGTAGACGCAGGAACTCCAACAACGTCATCTTGGGCATTAGTCTATAATGGCGGTATAGCAACAGATAACTTCAACTAAAATTGATGTTATAATAAGACATAAACTTGGTAGAAATACCATAAGGAGAGAATAAATATGGCAACAAGAATGCAACAGCGTAGAGGAACCGCTCAACAGTGGACTGACGCAAACCCTATTTTAGCAGCAGGAGAAATCGGATTTGAGACTGACACAGGCAAGTTCAAGATGGGTAATGGTTCGTCTGCTTGGTCTGCCCTCTCCTACTTTACTGACTCATCAGACTTTGATACAACAAGTATCAATAATACAATTAACTCAACAGTAAGTGCAGCAATTGCAGGAGTAGTTGCAGCAGCACCAGGTGCTTTAGATACACTTAATGAGTTAGCAGCAGCAATTGGAGATGATCCAGACTTTGTGTCTACAATTACAGATGCAATTAGTTATAAGGCTCCATCTGCAAATCCAACATTTACAGGAACAGTTGCTCTTCCAGCAGCAACCAGCGTAACTATGAATGGCGTAAGTATTGAAACATATGTTTCTAATGAAATTGATCCAGTAGAATCACAAGTTAGCAATATTGCTTCTCAAGTTACCACAAACGAAGGAACACTAAATACTCTTTCTGGTACAGTTTCAAATATTGCAACTCAGGTAAATAATAACGAGTCTACTTTAAACTCTTTATCTGCATCAGTTGATACTTTATCTGACCAGGTTGATACAAATGAAACATCACTAAATTCATTGTCGGGTACAGTAAGTAACTTGTCTTCATTAGTTAATACAAATGATGGAACCTTAACTCAGGCAGTTACAAATATCTCAACATTATTTGCCACAACCTCAGATCTAGAGGATGCAGATACAGCAATGGCAGCAGATATTTTAACAAATGCTACAAATATTTCAAACATAGATTCAAACGTATCTACATTAACTGGAAATCTTAGTGCTTTAGATACACGTGTTGATGTTACAGAATCAGATATTTCCGATTTAGAAACATCAACTTCTGCACACTCTTCTGCCACAATAAATGTGCATGGAATTGCAGATACTTCAGCACTTGCTACAAAATCTTATGTTGATAGCGCAATTGGAAATACTGAAAATTATGCTGATACCGCACTTGCCCTTAAGGCAAATTTAGCGTCACCAGCACTAACTGGAACTCCAACTGCACCAACAGCGACAGTGGGCACTGATACAACTCAAATTGCTACAACAGCATTCGTACAAGATGCGATTGAGGCAGTTGTAGGTGCAGCCCCAGCAGCACTAAATACGCTGAGTGAATTAGCAGACGCTCTTGCTGATGATGCTAATTATGCGTCAACAGTTACATCTTCGTTAGCGCTTAAGGCACCACTTGCCTCTCCAACATTTACAGGAACAGTTGCTCTTCCAGCAGCATCATCTGTAACGCTTGGCGGAACTGCACTATCAACAACACTAGCAGATAAGGCAGATAAGGCTGCAACTATTAATACAATGAATGGTTCTCATACTGCAGTTGCTGCAGATCTTGGAAATCTTCGTGAAATGAGCGGTGGCGGAACATTTACGATTCCATCAGACAACTCTTTCTGGCCAGTCGGCGGTACAGTAGATGTTCTTCAAACAGGATCATCTCAGGTAACTATTGTTGGCGCATCAGGTGTAACAGTTAATGCTACACCAGGTCTAAAACTTCGTACTCAGTGGTCTTCTGCAACAGTGTTGAAGAGATCAGCAAATACGTTCGTGGTCATGGGCGACCTATCAGCCTAATAATAACTAAAAAAGGAGATTGATTTAAATGGCATTACAAAGAAGCAGAGGTAGAACAGTAAGAAAGTCTCAGGTACCAACCTTTTCAACTTCTTTTACTAGATCTCAATATCAGTCTACCCTTAGTTCATTAGGATTGTCTTATTCGGAGTCGTCATTTAATACAAGTGATAACGGATTAGACCAAAAATGGCAAGCACAAAATATTACCCCAGGAACAGTTGTTCCATTTGGAACTACTATTGGTATTACATATTATATGTATGTATATCCTGGTTTCAGCCATTACGGCGGATTTGGTCACTATGGTGGCTTTGGTCACTATGGTGGCTTTGGTCACTACAGTAACTTTGGTCACTACAGTAACTTTGGTCACTACAGTAACTTCAGCCATTACGGCGGATTTGGTCACTACAGTAACTTCGGCCATTATAGTAACTTCAGCCATTATAGTAACTTCAGCCATTACGGTGGTTTTGGTCACTATAATAGTTTTAGTCATTATGGGTCCTTTAGTCATGGATATGGTGGCTTTGCCCACTACGGAGGATTCTACGGCGGATTTAGCCATCATGGTGGTCTAGGCTGGTACTCTATTGGAGCACAAACTGGTATTTTGACACCAACTGGATCAATTACTGCAGAAAATGTTAAGGTTGGAGATAAACTATTAGCATTAAATGTTGACGAGATTGATTTATCAACCTTTAATCCAAATGATTGGACGTCTGAAACCTTTACATCTCCATCAGTTGTAGAAACAGAGGTTGTCTCTGTGGTAAAACATGTTAAAGATACTGCTGTAAGAATTAATGGTGATGTATTTTCACAAAGCCATAAAATCCTAACAAGAAAAGACGGAATAGTGCAGTTTGTATTATCAAGTCTAATCGACGGATCTTTTGAGGTTTGGAGTTATACTGAACAAAATTGGGTTCCTGTAACAGAATTTGAAACAATATCTTATATTGATAAGGTATATTCTATCAACTGTGAGCCATACGACATGTTCTTTACTAACAACATGTTGGTTTACGATAGCGATTCAAACATACCATCCTAGTAGAAAGCGGTATCATGGGAAGACTTCCTAATGATGAGTATTATCCAAAAGAATGGAAAGAAAATCAGCCATACGTTCATAAACACGAAGACATATCACTAAATTCTGATCGTGTAACTAAGGGAGATATGGCAACACCATTTTCCATCAGTCCACAAATATCTGACTTTACGAGAAAGTTTGGCGAAGAGTTAGCAGAAATGCCTACTGCAGAAGAGATGGCTCAATGGCATTTTCCCTGGGATAAAGAATACAGAGAGGGAACATCCTTTTTTGTACCAGAAAATAGATATACTCATGAAGCAATATTTCCTCCACAATTAGTTAAAGATAATATTTATAAAATATTACTTTCTCCAGATATATATGTAAAGATAATTTCTTCTGAATTAATTTTAAATAGTAAAAAACACATAACAAACGAGTATAAATTTATTAGTAGAACTCTTTATACTCATCTAGAGCCTACAGATAAAATAATTGAAGATGAGTCTATGTGGGAAACTTGGTGCCCTAGAGTGTATCAATGGAATATTAGGTGGCTACCAAAAGACAATGCAAGATTAACATTTTTTGTGGATAAAGATATTGAAGATATGCTATACTGTAATGTAGAGGAATACTCTATAGATACAAAAGATATTGACGGAGGATGTGTGGCAGTCCCAGTTACTTTTAGGAGGGGTTTAAAGAAAAAAATGGCATATATGAAACATGATACCCCTTATTTATACTTAAAGGTTGACACCTATGAATAAAAAAAATATTATAAACTTTATTCCAAAAGATGAATACACTATTGAGTATGCATCAAAGCCAGAGCCAATGTCTAAAAACTTCCCTCTATGGTGGAGAAAACAAGAACCATATGTTGGTGGAGAAAAAAGAGTGGTAAATGGGCAATATAATGAAACTGTAAAAAAGTGTCCAGGAATATTAGATTTACTAGTTACTGGTTATCTTCTTAAGACCCCATGTGATATTTATGTGGATACCACTGAAGATAAATTACAATTTCAGGTTCATGATGCACACAAAGAATGCGTAACTATTCATACTAGAGAACAAGTTGGCAATTGGGATTTTGATAGATCTGTCTGGTCAGATGATATTTTTAGAATACATCCTATGTGGGTTGTAACTACTCAAAAGGGCTATAGTACTTTATTTATTCATCCATCATTTCACAATGACCTACCATTTGATATTGTTCCAGCAATTATAGATACAGACATGTATCCATCAGATGGGCCATTTTCTATGAGATTTAAAAAGGGTTTTAAGGGTGTAATAGAGGCTGGAACTCCACTCGTTCAATGTATCCCATACAAAAGAGAGCATTTTGAAGCCAACATATTGGAAAAGCCTGATTTAAAAATTTTAAAATCTTTACAACAAAAATTAAGACACAAGTTTGGCGGATCTTATAAAAAATTAATGTGGGAAAAGAAGGTGTTTAATTAATGGATAAATTTGAAGAAAAGTATAAAAATCCAGAACCACTAGAGGACAACGTGGTAAAGTTTTTTACCTCTAGTGCATATATTAAAACAACTCCAAGCCCAGTGCCAGCAATAAACAATTTGCCAAACTGGTGGAAAGATAGGCCAATCTATCAAAGAAATGATGATATTGATAGATTATCTATAGTTAATAATCGTGGTGCGGATGCAGCATCTATTAGCGTTAAGCATTGTATGCCGTTTTTTGATGCTCTTACATGTGGATATCACTATCTTTTACCAACCACAGTGACAGTAAAAAAGACAGATGACCCAGATACTCCAGACATATCCTGGGACCCAACAAAAGCACGTCCTATAGAGATGCGTGGACATATAGAACTTCCAGTCCCAGCAAATTGTTATCCAATTCACTTTGTTTGGGATATGAGATGGGGAACAAAAATGCCAGATGGTTGGTCAGCAATGATCACTCATCCAATTGATAGGTATGATCTTCCGTTTTTTACAATGACGGCAATTCAAGATTCAGACAGATGGTTTACTGGAAATGTTGTGACATTCTTTTTAAGAAAAGATTTTGAGGGTGAAATTCCAGCAGGAACTCCAATAATGTCCATTATTCCAATTAAAAGAGCAAATTGGACGATGGAAGTTGACCACTCCCTTATGCACGAGGGTCTGTGGGATTTAGAGAGAAAAAGAAATTATTTATATGGATTCTATAAAAAGCATAGATGGATTAGAAAAAAATATCGATAGGAGATAAAATGAACAACTACGAATATGGCGATTCACATCAGCCAAGTGTTAGCAGGTCCAAAAAAGAGCATTTGTTCTTTGAAAGACAAATAGATATTAATGATACAGATCACCTAGCAAAATTAATGCTTGATCTAAATGAAAGAATATCTAGGGGAGAAGTGATCAAGGGAGATAGAAATCAGCACACCCCATGGGATAACTCTGGTAGTCAGCCAACAATTAATTGGAATAAATATAATGTATTTCAAGTATATGACAAAAACATACATACCCTTTTTAGGGCAGTTAGAGACATGACAGTTGAAGCATGTAAGCATTATGAGTTAGACTTTACTAAAGAGCAGTTTATGGTTCAAGGTTGGTTTAATGTCAACTACAACCATATTGGAAAACTAGATTGGCATGAGCATGGTGGTGAAGGTGCGCCACATTTTCATGGCTACTACTGCGTTAAGGCAGAGCCATCAATAACCTATTATCGTGTTTTTGAAAAAGAAATAGAAAATCATAATAAAAATAATCGTGCCATATTGTCAGAGACAGGACACCCACATGCCATGGGTGACTGGGATTGGGAAGGTCCAAGAATTACTATAGCCTATGATGTAATTCCATTAAGACTTATTCCTATGGAGTGGGAGCAGCACTGGATTCCTTTGGTGTAAAATGTTATACACTGCTTCTGCCTTGTTTTTATTATTTTTAATATCTATGGTATTTTATAAATATACTATAGATACAAAGATAACAATTACAGAATTAAGAAAAGATCGTGATATATATAGAAATAAGTTATGGGTTTTAATTAAAAGAGGAGATAAACTAAAAGAAGAGTTTATAGTCGCTAACTCTTCAAATACTCTATATAAAAATCTAAAACAAAAAATTTCTTTGTTACGAAATGATCTTGCGGAAACAGATTTTGAGAATTATGAAAATATTAAAGATGAAATACTCAAGGCATTAAAAGATATAGATTCATATGGAGAGGGCAATGATAAAAGTAAAAATTAATTATGACTGTCAGGCCTGGGGGCAATGTGTATTTGATGCTCCAGAAGTTTTTGATTTAGTTGATAGCGAACGAAAAACATGGAATTATAATGTTGAGGATAATTTGCTAGATAAAATTTCACTTGCAGTTAGCCATTGTCCAAATAGGGCTATATCTTTTGAGGTCGTAGATGATTAAGAAATTAATTTGCATATTATACGGACATAAAATTGAAGAGTCATCATGTCCATATACACTTAAGACATATCAAACGTGTCTCCGTTGTGGCTTACAAGGCATAAAAGAAAACCATAACCCTCAATAATACAATTAGAGTTGTTAAAAATTAAAAACTCTGATATACTTTACCAATAACAGTTCTTAAAGGAGAAAAACAGTGTCAGATTTTTTTAGTTTTCGTTTGTCAGAAGATTTCGTAAATGAGTATAAAGCAAAGGAATCTCCTTTTGGATTTATAGATGCAGGTGGTAACTCATTAGGAGAGATTACGTTTATCCGTACCTACTCCCGTATGAAGGATGATGGGACTAAGGAAAGATGGTACGAGGTTTGTCGTCGAGTAATCGAGGGCATGTATTCAGCACAAAAGAATCACGCTAAAGAAAACAGACTCCCCTGGAATGATTATAAGGCTCAGGCATCTGCTAAAGAGGCGTTTGACCGTATGTTTAATTTAAAGTGGACTCCGCCAGGAAGAGGCATGTGGGCTTTTGGAACACCTCTAACTATGGAAAAGAGAAACTCGGCAGCACTTCAAAATTGTGCCATGGTTTCTACAAAAGATATTGACCGTAATGACCCAGGGGCATTGTTTGCATGGGTGATGGACGCATTGATGATGGGTGTTGGTGTAGGGTTTGATACAGTAGGTGCAGAAAAACAACTTCCCATTTATACACCTACAGAACCAGCACAAATATATGAAATTCCAGATACCCGTGAGGGATGGGTAGAATCTGTAAGACTTTTGTTAAATTCTTTTTTAAGGCCAAACCACTTTATTCAAGAGTTTAACTATGACCTTATTCGCCCCCTAGGAGCGCCCATTAAAGGCTTTGGAGGCACAGCAAGCGGTCCTGCACCACTTATTCAGTTACACAAGCAGATCAGGGCTGTAATCGGCGGTAGGGCTGGAGAGACCCTTGACTCAAGAGCAATAGTAGATATTGTTAATCTTATTGGTACCTGTGTGGTATCAGGAAATGTTAGACGATCTGCAACCCTGGCTTTGGGTAATGCTCAAGATGAAGACTTTATGAATCTTAAGAATTCTGAGGTTTTTCCAGATAGAAACTCATTTGATCCAGAAAACCCAGGTTGGGCGTGGATGTCGAATAACTCAATTTCTGCGACGGTAGGTACAAAGTACGAAGACTATGTAGACCTAATCGCAAGCAATGGAGAGCCAGGATTCATTTGGCTTGATGTTGCCAGAAACTACGGCAGACTTAAGGATCCTGCGGATGGCAAGGATTATCGTGTAATGGGATTCAATCCTTGTGCAGAGCAGCCATTGGAATCATACGAACTATGCACCTTGGTCGAGGTACATCTAAATCGTCATGAATCCAAGGAAGACTTCCTCCGCACCCTTAAGTTTGCTTATCTCTATGGCAAGACGGTAACGCTGATACCAACACACTGGCAACAGACAAACGGTATCATGCAACGTAATCGTCGTATTGGAACATCACTTACGGGTATTGCTTCATTCTCAGACAAATTTGGTTTGCCTGTTGTGCGTGAATGGATGGACGAAGGATATGAGACTATCCGTAAATATGATCACTCATATTCTGAATGGCTATGCGTTCGTGATTCCATTAGAGTCACAACTGTTAAACCATCGGGGTCTGTATCAATTCTTTCTGGCGCAACTCCTGGAGTTCACTGGGCGCCTGGAGGAAACTATTTCTTGAGAGCAATTAGATTTGGGAATACTGACCCAATGATTCACTTGTTCAAGGCTGCTGGATATAAAATGGAGCCTGACCTTGTATCTGCGAATACAACTGTCGTATATTTCCCAGTACATTCTGGCCACGCAAGATCTGAAAAGGATGTAACATTATTTGAGAAGATTGCGCTTGCTGCTACTGCTCAGAAATATTGGTCTGATAACGGCGTGTCTGTAACGCTTTCATTTGACAAAGAAACTGAAACCAAGCATATTGCGCCTGCTCTTCATATGTACGAAGGACAACTAAAGGCCGTGTCATTCCTGCCAATGGGAAATACGGTGTATCCTCAACAGCCATATACCGAAATTACTGAAGAAGAATATAATAGTTATATTGGTCAGATTAAAAAGATCGACTGGTCTGCTATTTATGACGGAATAGAAAATCTAGAGGCTCAGGGTGAAATGTACTGCACCACAGATGCTTGCGAAATTAAAATCTCGTAGTATGATAAAATAGACTCATAATGTCTAGTCCTTCAAACCTTTACGCAGAGAAAATATATTCAGAGCATCCTCAGTTTCTGTGGGCACTTGATGATGAAGCAGATTATGTATCGATAATATCTGAGGAACAAAGAGACGTTTCCCTATGGTCTATAGATAATGCAACAGCAATATCAACAGAAGAACTTGAAAATGCTCCATTTCCAGATAGTATAATCAATAAAGTTAGCATTAATTCAGTAATTGCAGACTTATTCTCAATTACAATGGTTAGTCCAAATATTGTAAACTTTAATGATTTAAATTCAATACTAAAAACTTTTTCTGTAGGATCTTATTTGTATAGTTTGAGTCCATACATTTTAAGCGTTGAAATAGGCTATAGATACTACGATGATGCGCTTGAATCATATGTAGATGTGTTAAAGTCGTATGATGTTTCTTTAACAGAAAAGTGGTACTTTGTATCTGAAACTTTTAGTCCAGAAGAGACAACCGAGCCAATTAGGTTGGTAATAAAAGTTAACTACTTGGGCCAATCATCAAACTTGGATGATTATACTTTTTATACAAACGGAATAACCTTTGGTCAGTGGGCTGAAGAATTTCAATCAAGTTCTTTGGGTGTTTCAACGCTAACCCTTCCATCTAATGTTGCGCTGGATCCTGCAAAAGTTATAGAAGCAAAAGCATATGGCTTATCCGAAAATTCTGGATACTATTTTGTCAATAATAATTCGTTAATGGCTAAAAATTTCGGAATACCAATGGTTTTTGGTTCTTCCAATATCACTAAACTTTATAACAATGGCAATAAGCCATCATTAATTGTTCCTTCTGCAGGGATGCTTTCTAATGGAGGAAGATATAAAGATTTTACTTTAGAATTTTGGTTAAGAACAAACAACTCGTCTTCTGAATCAAAAAGAATTATAGGTCCAATAGCATCTACGGATGGAATATACCTAGATGGACCTTTTATTGTTTTAAAAATTAATCAAGCATATTCTTCATATTACGTGGGTCATTGGGAAAGGCCAATGCTAATTCACTGGAGATATACAAGTGATTTATCAACAGTTTTGCTTAATGGTGAAGAAATAATATCTTTATCAATTGATTCAGAATCTTTGACATTACCAGAATCTTCAATAATAGTAGGCGGAATTGAAAAAGGTCAAGACTGGATAGGCTTTTATGCACATGAAAATATTGAACCTATTGAGATTGATTGTATTGCTATATACCCATACTCAGTTCCTTCGCTTGTTGCCAAACGAAGATTTGTGTATGGTCAGGGTGTACAATATCCAGAAAACTTAAATGCTGCTTACGGCGGAAGTTCTGTAGTGTTTGATTATTCCTTTGCAGATTATACAAAAAATTATAATTACCCAGACCTCGGCTCTTGGGAACAGGGCGCCATAGACAATATTGCAATTGATAGCAATAGTCTTAGTATACCAAATATATCAACACCAACAATAGTTATTGATAGTACCAACAAAACACAAGATGATCTTTTATCAGATTGTGCAATTATTCAAAACGAACAATCTTTATTTTTAAAACTGAGACCGAATACATCCTGGAACTCAATCAATTCATATTTATATCTTGATAACTTAACGCTTTCTGGAAATCCAATTCATGCTTTTTATGGATTATTTAAAAAGCCATCAACTTATTCTGGAACAGAAGTTTTGATTAGGCTTGAAGATCAAAACGGAAATTACTTTTCTATAGAGTGTGTTGGAAACGACATTAGATATATTTTTAAATATCAGTCTGCATCAGAGCAAACGCTTTATGAAGCGTTATCTGTTCCCAATGATAGTATATTTTCTGTAGGAATTGAGGTAGATATTTTTAGAGATTATTTTGGAAATGACATTTTGTCATTTTTTAATAATCAATCTTTGTTAAAGATGTATATCGGCGGTACAAAAGAATTTAATAAGACTTTTACTGGAAATATATATAAGATTGCTCTGTGCTCAGAGAAAAATGTTAAAGATATTAAAGATTTGTTTAATAATTTAGGCGTACCTAAAGACTATGAAAATATTTTTAATCTTTATGGACCAACAGTTGACTACGACGGAGGGGAGTCAGATCAAGAATTTTGGACATATTATTTAAACTCTGAAAGTCCTTTTGACTTTAATGCTTCAGAATTTTTATATATTAAGTTATCAGAGCATAAGCCAAGTCTTGGAATTACTCCAAAAAATTACTTTGATAACTTTTATTTAGATGTAGACATAAAAGGGTCATGGAAAGATTATATTCCTCTTTCTTATTTTGGACAATACATTACAGACGAATACGGAAATTCTAAGTTTGGAATAGATTTTATTCAATTTAATATAAACTATCCAGCCCCTGCGAAGTTTAAAGAGTCTGAAACTGTGGACGAAAATGGTTGGACATATTCTGAATTGGCTGCTGAATATTCTTACCCACAACAAAGAACTTATGAGGCTTTGGATAATTATTTATATACTGGTTATTTAGACTATCAGGATTTAGCACAAAGATCGATAAAGACATACTCCTACGACACAACAGACTCTATTCTGAAGACTTATATTACTTTTGAATATTTAGAAGATGGTGCCAATGCATCAAATGGATTTTTTGTAAACACAGAAAGTGTTCCAAAAAATGGAGTAATTACTCCAGGCTCTAATTGGATTAACACAAAGTATGAAATTGTAGATAACATAATTGTTTATCCTCCAAAAGGCGTTGATTTTAACGACATTGCAATAGTTGTACATTTAGAGTTTGAGGTTGATGGAATCAGATATCAACCAATAAAGGTTAAGAGTTTACAGTTAGCCTCTCAAGCATTTAATTATAATACTGCAAATAACATTGGGACAAGATTTGGAACAAGTGTATATCCATATGTAAATAATGGTTATTATTTCAATTACAAAACTAAAAATCCTTTTACTATATATAAGGGGTCTTCTCCGTATTTATATTTAACTAGGTATTCTGGTTTAGAATTACGAGGAAATTACCATCCACTAACAAATCGAGGGGTGGCAATTCCCGTTAATGCAAATAAGTCAGAAAATTATGAAGTGATGGCACTACAATCTTTGATCAGATTTAATGGTGACTTTTTCCCATATGCGCCAACACAGATAATGCAAATTAATGCAAAAGGTAAAACTATTAAATTTTATATGCTGGCAAACCACCCAAATGGAAAACGGGCAAAAATATATGCAATTGACGCAACAACTGGCGCATTGTTTGATGGTATTGTTTTTTATATTAATGGTAGGGTTGTTAAAGAGCCAGTATTAAATATTAATGAGTGGGCCATGATCGGCCTTGGCTTTCCAGCAATTCTAAACTTTAAGTCCTATGCTGGATCTATAATGATTAATGGTCCTATTATTTTTAATAATTTATCATATTATCAAACTACAAATTTACAGGCAATTCAGACTGTAAATAAAAGGCCATGGGCTAGGGTTAAGTTTGCATTAGAGGGGCTATTCGACTGGGAATATTGGACACAATATTATATGTGGCAGGGTGTACTAGTACAGTCTTCTATAAGTTATTATGGAGTCAACCCATCAGATTTATATAAGGCATACACAGGAACTAATAAGATTATTTTTGGAGACGATACAGTTTTTGGCTTTAGCAACTACGAATATTCGACATTCCAGAATATAACTTGGCAAGCCCAGATATCAGATGCGGTATAGTATGGTATACTTGTGGTAATGAAAAAGAATAATCCTGCACAAATTGGTAAGTCAAAGATTCAAGTCATCGACAAGATGTATGACTGGGGTATTTATGTCTGGAAAAGGCAAAACGGCAAATGGTTTACAGACGGTCAAGGAAACATACTAAACATACCCTCGATGAAGGGGGATATAACAAAAATTGCAGAATTGAAAAAGGCAGCAGCCCATTACGGAGAGCCAGATGGAGAGGCTGTATTTTTTGCGGGACTAAGTAGAATCTCTGATGAAGAGTATGCAGAGCAAAAGCAAAGAATGTCAGAAGGCCTAATCCCTAATCTCAACGACCTTGGTGCAGTTCATGCAGCAAAACAAACTATTAGACAATATGGGGCTGATGAATAATGACAGAAGATAGAGAATATTTAATTGGTGCAAGGATAGATAATCTTGTAGAGTCTGCAGATCCATTTAAAGCATCTGATCCCTTTAATAAAGCGTGGTCAGAGTTAAAGTCCTATAATGGTATAGATAATAATTTTAAAAGAAGAGTTAATAGACTTTTAGAAAAAGCAAGTGCAAACGACCCAAGCCAAGGATATCTTGATAGCGCAAGAGCAGAACAGCATGGTTTGGGAGATGCAAAATCAAAAGAGATTAATCCTGGAACGGTATACAGAAATGGCTATGGACTATTTGATGTAATTACCCCACCATGGAATGTTTATGAACTTGCTAACTATTACGATACATCTTTTGCAAACCACGCAGCCATTGATGCAAAGGTTGAAAATATAGTTGGGCTTGGGTATGACTTTGAAGTTTCTCCAAGTACAATGTTAAGACTTGAGTCAAATAAGGATAAGGGTCAAGTAGATAGAGCAAGAAACAGAATTGAACGTGCAAAAATAGAAATGCATGAATGGTTAGAGTCTTTAAATGATGATGATTCATTCACTACAACAATGATGAAGGTTTATACAGATGTTCAGGCAATTGGAAATGGATATCTAGAAATTGGCAGAACAACACGTGGAGAGATTGGGTATGTTGGTCATATTCCAGCCACAACTATGCGTGTACGTCGTCTGCGTGATGGATACGTTCAAATTATCGGAAGCAAGGTTGTTTATTTTAGGAATTTTGGTGCAAAGAATCCAAATCCAGTAACATCGGATCCTAGACCAAATGAAATCATACACTTTAAACAGTATTCGCCTTTAAATACTTTTTATGGTGTACCAGATATAATGTCGGCAATAACATCGCTCCATGGAGACCAGTTAGCGTCACAATATAACATCGACTACTTTAGTAATAAGGCTGTCCCTCGTTATGTTGTGACGTTAAAGGGCGCAAAACTTTCTGGGGATGCTGAAGATAAGATGTTTAGGTTTTTACAAACAGGTCTTAAGGGGCAATCACATAGAACCCTCTATATCCCACTTCCTGGAGATACTGATAACAATAAAGTTGAATTTAAGATGGAGCCAATTGAAAATGGGGTTCAAGAAGGTTCGTTTGAAAGATACCGTAAGCAAAACCGTGATGATATTTTAATTGCACATCAGGTTCCACTTTCAAAAATTGGTGGTGGCGATTCTGGAGCCATTGCAGCAGCCTTAGCACAGGATCGTACATTTAAGGAGCAGGTGTCTCGACCAGCACAAAGAGAACTTGAAAAAATTATTAATAAGATTATTAAAGAAAAAACAGATGTATTAGTTCTAAAGTTTAAAGAGTTAACCTTAACTGACGAAATAGCACAATCACAGATTCTTGAGAGATATGTAAAAAGCCAAGTCATGCTTCCTAACGAAGCAAGATCAGTTCTTGGACTCCCGCAAAGGGAAGGAGGGGATGAGCCTTTCCAGCCTAAACCAGCAGATAATTCTGATCGTGAGCGGGATGGAGAGAGACTGAACAATCAGTCTGACGGTGCTGCCACTATCAATGGCAGAAACCCAAAAGGTGAAGGTCGGGCTACCGAATAGTTATCCACATAATTATTCACATTTTGTTAACATTCGTATAAAAAGGCTCTATAATATATTCTAGTATGACTATATCAAAAGCCCATTGGGATACCAGTGGGGACTCAGTAAGACTTTCCCTTCCATTTGCGAAGGTTGATAAGGAGAGACGTATCGTCTCAGGTTTCGCATCTCTTGACAACATTGATAAGCAAGGTGACATTGTTACAGCAGAAGCATCAATGAAAGCATTTTCAAAATTCCGTGGAAACATTCGTGAAATGCATCAACCACTTGCTGTTGGCAAAATGGTTAATTTTAAAGAAGATAGATATTTCGATCCAGAATCTAAAAAGTTTTATTCTGGTGTTTTTGTTTCAGCATATGTATCAAAGGGTGCACAGGATACATGGGAAAAAGTTTTGGACGGTACACTAACAGGATTTTCTATTGGTGGTCGTATGAATAAGTGGGATGACGGTTATGATGAGAAGTCAGATTCCACAATTAGAATTATTAAGGATTATGATTTGGTTGAGTTGAGTCTTGTAGATTCCCCAGCAAATCAATTTGCAAATATTATGCATGTAGAAAAAGTTGATGGCGTTGAAGTTGTTAAAGGACAAGACGTAGCATTAGAAAATGTTTTTTATGATGAGGAATCTGGATTAGTTATGGTATCAGAAGAAGAAACAGCAGTTAGCCCAACTACTGGAAATCAAATGAAGAATATAGGTTTCGTTGAAAAAGAAGACAACGAAAAAATGGATATAGTCAAATTCTTAGTAGATAGTGCTAAAGGCATTGATGCTAAGATAACAAAGGAGGATAATCCTATGGCAAGAAAAACAAAGACTGAAGAAGTCGAAGTTGCAAAGTCAGAAGAGATCGCTCCAGAGGCAGATGCAGTAGTTGAAACTCCTGTTGCCGAAGTTACTGAAAAGTCTGAAGAGACTGCAGTAGCCGAAGAAACTGTTGAAAAGTCTGAAGAGACACCAGCAACAGAAGAGGTTGCTAAGGCTGATGAATCAGTCGAAGAGCCAGCAGCAGAGGTTGCTACAGAAGTATCTAAATCAGATGAAGTAATTGTTGAATCAATTGCAGAAATCAAGAATACACTTACATCAGCCTTTAGCGATTTAGTTGAAACTGTAAAGTCTTTGCAGGCAGAGGTAGAAATGCTTAAGTCTACAAAGGTTGATACAGATGCAGTAAAGAGTTCACTGGAAGCAGTCGCCAAAGACATTGCTGCAACAGTTGAGCAAGTTGACAAGTTTGGAAAGCGTGTTGACGCAGTAGAAGCAGATACAGCATTCCGAAAGTCTGGCGATCTAGGCGAGATCGTACAGGAACAACCAGCAATGGTTGAAAAATCCCTATGGGGCGGACGTTTCCTCAAAACAGCCGACTTATTTAATTAAGTAATCACTTAGGAGGTGACAATATGTCGGAAGAGATTAAGAAAAACCAGCCAGGAGAAACTGGCGAACTAGGCGGAACCGCACCTGGTCTATACCAGGGACAAGGCGCTTTCGCTTCAGGTGGCGTTGGTGGTGTAACAGATCCAGGTGCAAATACACTTGGCAACATCCCTAATGCTAACTTTGGTGTTACCACTGGTCCTAATGCCGTTAACCCTTCGGGTGATGCTGCAAGCGGAATCCTACGCCCTGAACAGGCACGTCGTTTTATTGACTACGTTTGGGATGCTACCGTTCTCGCCCAAGATGGTCGTCGTGTGACGATGAGAGCAAACACCATGGAACTTGAGAAGATCAATGTTGGTGAACGTGTTATCCGTGCAGCCTCACAGGCAATCGGTGACTACACAAACACTGGCGCTCAGTTCTCTAAGGTAGAACTTACAACCAAGAAGATTCGTCTTGATTGGGAAGTTTCTGCTGAAGCACTAGAAGACAATGTCGAGGGGGCTGCATTAGAAGATCATCTCGTTCGCTTGATGACAAATGCATTCGCTAATGACATTGAAGATCTTGCTATCAATGGTGATGGTACAACAGCACCATTCCTTTCAATTATGCCTGGCTTCATCAAGAAGCACCAGACAAATGGAGACTCACATGAGGCAGCAATCACTGTTGCTGACAATGCCTGGACTCCAGAAAAAATGCAAGAGATTATCCTTGCCATGCCACGTAAGTACCGTGCACTTAAGAACAATCTTAAGTTCTATGCAGGTACAGATGCATTCGCAGGTATCGTTAAGAATAATGGTACATTGTCTGATGCAATCGCTGAGGCACTTGGTAAGAATGGTAATACCTATGCAAATACACAGGCATACCTTGATGGCCAAGGCCAAACTTTCGGTGGCGCACGTACAACTCGTGTCCTCGGAATTGATGTCCAAGAAGTTCCTTACTACCCAGATGGCTATGTCGATTTGACATTCCCACAAAACCGTGTATGGGGCTTCCAGCGTGATATCGTCGTTAACCGTGAATATGTTGCTAAGAAGGACACAATTGAATATACTGTGTTCGTTCGCTTCGGTATTCAATGGGAAGAAGAAGACGCTATTGCATGGGCAGACGCTACAGCAGATTAATCTGTAAATAGCACCTTTTGAGAGGGGGTAGGGGCGAAATCTCCTCCCCCTCTTATCTTTAGTATTCTGTTATAATAGTTCACATAGGAGGTTAAATAATGGAAGAAAATAATTTAAATAATGAAGTAAGTGAAGTAGCAGTAGAAAGTTCTGTTGCTCCAGAAACTTCAGTTGAGTCACCAGTCATTGCAGAACCAGTTGTTGAGGCCCCTATGCCAGAGACTAAGGTTGAAGAAGTTGCAGCCGAAAATAGTATTCAGGCATCAGTAACTGAGGCACCAGAGGCTGTAGATGCAATTACTACATCAGACTTTAGCAGACCAAGTTCTGATACAGTTCAAGGTATTGGATCTGTTGCTAATGGCGTAATTGGTGTTGCTGATAAGCCAAGACCAGTTAAGAAGGCTGCTCCTGCTGCAAAGGCAGCAAAAGAAGAAACAGTTGCCATTCATTCAACAAAGAATGTTAGTTGGTCTGGTGTAGGCAAAGTATATCGTGGATACAATATTGTATCAAAGTCTGCTGCTGAAAAGTGGTTGACAAGAAATCACGTTCGCATGGCCACCCCAGAAGAAGTAGCCAAGGAGTTTGGTCGCTAAATGCAAATTTTGAGAGTTCCGCCATATGACTTAAGTGTTACACTTGATGTTTCTTCAGCAAGTGTAGTATATAACTACACAATTGTTGATATGGCGGACTCTTCAGAAATAATTGGCATAGCCACCTCAGACACCTTTAAAAAGGTTGTTATTCCACTTTCTTCAAAATACGATACTCAATATAAAGTCACGGTAGACGGAGAAGACACATATGTAGATGTAGTACGTCCATATGTCAATCCAAACGATCATGGTAGCACAGCAAGTGAAATCGCAGCGTATGCTAGTAACGAAGAATTAGCAAGAGCAATCATAGACTCCGTATGCGATGTAGAATTTTATTATAAGAAAAAAGTTTTAGAGACAACTGGCCTAGGTGTAGATTATATTCCAATTTGGGTAGATGCTAAAAAGGTTGTTAAGGTTTATGAAAATAACGTGCTGCTATATGATGAATCTGATTTGGAAAATGCAGTATCAGAGTTTGAAATTATTGCAGATGGATCTGCTATAACAATGAAATATTCAGATGCAATCAATAGAGATGAATCTGCACGTATTCTTTTGCCAGCATCTCCAACAGATATTGCAGAGTTAGATTATTCTGCTAGAGGATTTCCAAAAGGATGGGACTACAGGATTACTCTTGAAGTAGGCTATAACAAAGTTCCAGAGGATATTAAGAGGGCAACTGAACTGTTAATTCATGATATTGAGTGTGGTAAATTAGATTATTATAAGAGATATATCAGCGCATATAATACAGATCAGTTTAGAATTCAGTTTGATAAGGCTATATTCCAAGGTACAGGTAATTTAATAGTAGATAAAATACTTGACAAGTATAGAAAACCAATTGAGTTCGTCGGAGTACTATAATGGTAATATGCGAAACTCCAGACTTCGCATTCCCAATGCAAGCAGATATATATCATCCTATAGTTGAACAAGGCGCTTACGGAAATATTAAAAAAACTTGGATATTGGACAGAACTATTGCATGTTCGTTTAATGCAGCAGGCACAGCATTTAAGGAAGAAGTACTTCCAAATATAAATATCACTCAAGATAAAATACTTCTTGGACGTGCAAAAACAGATATTCGTATTTCAAGTTTAGAGGCTAAAAATTCTATAACAAATGTTATTATTACTAATATTCGTGATAAAAATTGTAATGAAATTTACTTAGAGACTTCTGGCCCACGTGCAGGCAAATCTACAATATTTGAAATTGCCACACAAGACCCATTTACTGGTCCATTTGGAAATATTGAATATTATAAGTTAATTATTCGTAGATCAGAGAATCAGGCGGTAGATGTTTGATGAGAGTAGTTGTGGATTCTAAAAGGTTTAAAATGGAAATGAATAAGATAATGGATTACTCTTTTGGATTTCTTGACGGTGTACAGAGAGGGAAAAAGGCTTTATACCTATCTCTTGGGCCAAAGATTGCAGAGTTAGCGTCTCAGTTTATTGACGCAAATGCTAGGATGTCGCCAGATTTACTGCATCATATATATGAGTGGGAGCAAACTGGAAGTCCAAAATCAAGGCTTTTTGATGTAGATTATACGATTAGTAATATTGGGATTACTTTTAAAACAACGCTTAAGCAGTCACAATCAATTAAAAAAGGATCCAGTGTTCCTTTTTACAATAAAGCATCAATTATGGAAAATGGCATAGCCGTAACAATAAAACCTAAAAAAGCAAAAGCATTAAAATTTGAGATAGACGGTCAAGAAATTTATACTTCAAGAGAAGTTCGTGTTGAAAATCCAGGTGGAAACACACAGGGACAATTTGAAAATGCAATAAATAACTTCTTTAATGTATATTTTAGACAATCATTTTTACGAGCAAGTGGACTACAAAATTACTTAAATTATCCAAAAGTTTACAGTAAAAATCTAAATGCTGGAAAGCGTGGCGGTAGATCTGTAGGAATTAAGACAGGATATCGCTGGGTAGCAAATGCAGGAGTTGCACTATGACAATATCTTATCCTCCAATTTTTATAAATGAATATTTAAAAGAAAAATTACCAATGACAGGCAGAGAGGCAATGCCATTTTTCCCCACGATGCCTACGGACATACATTCTTTGACAGAATCATTCCCAGACGGAATGTTTGCAGTTTTTGATAGAATGTTTAAAATGCGTAGGGGACCCTTTCCACATATTAAGTGTGAACAATTGCTATATTATTTTTATAAGGTAGATGGAGACCCAGAATTATTAATTGAACATACTCAAAGAGTTCAGGACCTTCTAGATCGAGGAGATGAATCAGCACAAGAACTTAATTCTTGGATAAAGGGAAAACTATCCACGAATAAGTTATTTGAAATTGATAATAAACAATTTTTACCTATATATTTTCATGATATTAAAATATATCAATTGGAAGAAACAAGAGATATAATTGATTTTGGTACAGCCAGGACCTATGCTGGAAACAAATTAATTATAGATTTTGATTACCATACCATGGGCCATAAAAATCCTGATACGGGATTTCTTGACCCATTAAAATATAATGGAACAATAATTTCATAAAAGGCCTGTATAATTATAGCGAGGAAACACGCCTTTTATTTCTATAGAAAAAAAGAGGTGAATTAAATGGCATATACACGTGGAGATAGTACCCAAATCATCGTAGGTGCAGCAGCACTTTTTACGTATGAGGCAGGTCCACTACCAGAAGCAGGTGCTCTACCAGGGTACACTGCAGGAACTTCTTACAAGGAAACACTTTCCACAGAAGAAGGCTTCCGTAACGTTGGTTATACAATGAACGGTCTTGAACTTCAGTTCCAACCAGACTTCGGCGAAGTACAGGTTGATCAGGTTCTTGACGTTGCCAAGTTGTTCAAGCAAGGTATGCAGGTTAACCTAAATACCACATTTGCTGAAGCAACATTGGAAAATCTTTTGTTCGCACTTGCAAGCAAGGATTCAAATCTCACAACGGTATCTGGTAATCCAACACTCAATCTTTCAGCAGGCGATATTGGCGAATGTCCAGTAGAGCGTGGTTTGGTTGCAGTTGGTCCAGGAACTGGCGATTGTGCTGACTCAGATTCGATTGAAAGAATCTACGTCGCATATCGTGCACTCTCAATTGAGAGCGTAACAGTGGGTGCAAAGCGTGATGAGGCTACAATGTTTGAAGTTTCATTCCGTTTGCTACCAAATGATAACGCATCCTACGGTAAAATCGTAGATCGTTCTCTATAATACAATTTAATAGCAGATAGCCCAGTCTTAATTGGCTGGGCTTTTCTGTTTGGTATAATGGTTTTATGCCTACTCAGATTTATGATAATACTATTGTTACCTTGATGGATGGTAGAGAGTTATATATTACACCGTTAAAAATAAAATATCTTAAGTTATTTATGCAAGAATTTCAAAATGTTAAGGCTGCAAAAAATGATAGCGAAGCAATAGATGCTTTATGTTCTTGCACTACAATTATGATGAGACAGTATTGCCCAGAAATAAAAACACAAGAAGAATTAGAAGATAATATAGACATGCCAACAATATATAAAATATTAGAATACTCTGCTGGAATAAAAATAAATGATAAATCTGAAGAACCTGTAAAAGAGCAGGCGGAAAAGGGTGGGTCTTCTTGGGATGAGTTGGATTTAGCAGAATTAGAGTCAGAAGTATTTTTACTTGGAATTTGGAAAGATTACGATGAATTAGAATCTTCTATGTCTATGCCAGAATTAACAGCAACATTAAAAATAAAAAGAGATTTAGATTATCAAAATAAAAAGTTTTTGGCAGCAATGCAGGGTGTAGATTTAGATAAAGCAAGTGGCAAACAGGATGCATGGCAAGAAATGAAAGCAAGAGTGTTTAGTCAGGGCAAGGCAGCAAATGCGAAAGATGTATTAGCCCTACAAGGCGTAAATGCACAAAAAGCAGGGTTTGGAATAGGTATGGGTCTTGAGTATGAAGATCTAACCCAAAATAAATAGCCGTCTATGGTATAATTATTTCACTAACCTTAAGGAGGAATAATGGCCGAAAAGCCTTCCAATAAAAAAACAGTAACGCTGGTAGATGGAACAGAAATAGCAATCAGACCTTTGAAGTTGTCTTTGCTTAGACCATTTATGGTAAAGTTTGCTGATCTTGCATCAGTAAGCGATGATAACGATAAGTCAATGGATATTCTGCTTGAATGCGTACAAATTGCAATGAAGCAATATAAGCCAGAACTTGCAGAGGACAAAGAGCAGTTAGAAGAACTTCTTGATCTTCCAACTGTATATGAAATAGTAGATGCAGCATCTGGCATCCAAAACGCAGATGCAGGAGCAATGCTTAGTTCGCTAGGTAAATAAAAAATAAAAGAGGTGTCTTGAGAGTTGGCAGATGTAAATTCTAACATTAATATCAACTTTAATACTGCCGACGCATTAGCACAGTTACGTAGGTTGCAGGCAGGCCTCAGCAGGTTTCATCAATCACTTGCTGAGGGCAACCTCGCTGCTGCTAACGCACAAAAAGGTCTCAACGCTCAACTAGTTCAAGCAATAGGTGCCACTGGTAAATTTGCAGTAAGTCAAGCAAAAGTTGCCTCAAGCACCATGGCGTTTACAACCGCCTTAGAAAAAAATAAGTTTTCTTTACGTGAATATTATAGATACAGCATGGCTGCAGCAACAGCCAATACAAGAGTTCTAGGCAAGGCTTTTGCTCAAGAACGTGAAATTATAAATCGTGCTCGTAGAGACAGAGTAAAGGCATTACAGGCGCAGTACATACAAATGTCTAAAGCCCAAGGTGGGTTTATTGACGCAATGCGTGTTATGCCAAGAACATTGATGATGGCAAATGGAAGATTTACAGAACTTGGAACAAGAATACAGTATGCAGCACAAAGACAGCAGTTCTTAAATCAGTTATTAAAACAGGGTTCTACTCAACTTTTAAATTTTGGTAAGAATACTCAGTGGGCTGGACGTCAGTTAATGGTCGGTCTCACTATACCACTTATGATGTTAGGTGGATATGCTTCTAAAGCATTTAGAGAATTAGAGCAGGCTACATTAAAGTTTAGACGTGTTTATGGTGATGCCTTTACAAATGATACTGAGGTTGAGGCTGCAGTACAAAATATAAGGAAACTTGCAGACGAATTTACTAAATATGGGGTTGCAGTAAAAGATACCGTAGAGATGGCTGCCACCGCAGCAGCAGCAGGTTTTTCTGGCAGAGCATTAGAGGAACAAGTTAAGACTGCAACAAAATTAGCCGTGCTTGGTCAGGTAGAACAGCAACAGGCTCTTGAAACAACCATATCATTGCAAAATGCTTTTGGTCTTTCAACTGAAGAACTTGCAGAAAAAATTAACTTCTTGAACGCAGTAGAAAACCAAACTGTTGTTTCTATCGAAGATTTAACTATTGCTATTCCAAAGGCTGCTCCTGTAGTTAAGCAACTAGGTGGATCTGTAGAAGATTTAGCATTTTTCCTTACAGCAATGAAGGAAGGTGGTATCAATGCCTCAGAAGGTGCAAACGCTTTAAAGTCTGGTCTCGCATCATTAATTAACCCAACTAAAAAAGCAAGCGCAATGCTCAAAGATATGGGTATTAATATTACAGGAATTGTTGAGGCTAACAAGGGTGATATCAAAGCAACAGTGGTTGGTTTTGCAAGAGCACTAGACACCTTAGATCCATTAAACCGTGCTCGTGCAATCGAACAATTATTTGGTAAATTCCAGTTTGCTCGTTTATCTACACTATTCCAAAACGTAACTAAAGAGGGTACTCAGGCAGCAAGAGCATTTGATTTAGCAGGAGCATCCGTAGAAGAGTTGGCAATTCTATCTGAGCGAGAAATGAAGAAGGTAGAGGAGTCAGTAGGCGTTAAATTCCAGGCTGCTGTAGAGCAATTTAAACAAGACATTATGCCATTAGGAAAGGCATTTCTTGAAGCAGTTACTCCAATTGTTAAATTTTTTGGCAGTCTGTTTGAAAAATTCAATAAGTTAAGTGACAACACAAAGAAAGTAATAGCGATCATTGTTGGTGTTGTTGCTGGTTTAGGCCCAATAGTTCTCATGACTTTTGGTTTGCTGGCAAACGGTTTGGCAAATTTAATTAAATTATTTGCGACAATTCGTGGAGGCATAGCCAAGTTAAATGGTCAGACAAATATCTTGGGTGCTGGTTTTAATTATGTTACACAGGAACAACTTGAGCAACAAGCAGCAAGCCAGGCATTGCATAATACGCATACAAGATTAGTTGAAATATTTAATGTTGAAAAGTCTGCTGCTTTACAGTTAGCAGCAGCATATAGCAGTTTAAGTTCTCAGATGCGAAATATGGCTGCACAAAATCCAGCCCTTTTTGCTGGAGGTATGCGTGGTGCTGCAGGAGCAGTTTCCAAACTTCCAAAGTCTCCAAAGGGATACGAAGACGGAATTATTAGTGTTCCAGGTCCAAAAGGCGCTGGAGATGTTGTTCCTGCAATGCTGTCACCAGAAGAAGCAGTTATTCCATCCGATAGAGCAAAGAAATATCGTGGACTAATTACTGCTATATTCCAAGATAAAGTTCCAGGATTTATGGCTGGAAGGCTTCCGTGGGGAAATGCACATCCAATAAAGCAATCTGGGGCTATAAATATTGGAATGCCAAAAAGTTTTAAAGATGTAACTCAATCAAGACAGATTGCAGATCAAATAGATAAAACGGTCAAGTCTGGCAAATTTGGTTCCATGCCACCAACAGACTTTGGAACATTAATCCAGCCATTCTCTGGTAGAAGTTTCCCGATCCGTGGAGTTGGCGGGGTATATAGAAAGCCTAACGGAGAACTAGTAGTAGTAAAGCCTACAATGGATGAAAAGACTGCTTTAGCAGAATTAAGGGCTACCCAAATAGCAAGAGAGGCACATGGATTAATTGCTCCAAAACAGTCAATAAAAACTATGATTGACCCAACAGATGCAACAGGAAAAAGAAAAATAATTGTTTTAGAATCTCCTTACGACCCAAGAATTGCTGAAGCAACTGGCAAATTTACTAAAAAGGATATGATTTCTCAATTAGTTGCATCTACATTAAGAGCAGACAAAGACTTATCTCAGTCAAACGTGTCTGGCAAAGTGTTGGCAGATGTTGGTACTGCTGGTGTATTTGATAGAGCATCTGGATTTAGAGATTTTGCCAAAGCCCTACCATCTATGGAAGAGCAGGCAATGATTAATCTCCTTGGCGTAAAAGGTGGGGCAAAGAAGTTTTTTGCACAACAGACATCTGGCATAGCAGCAAAAATGAGTCCTAAACAGTATAATGAAGAAATTATTAAGGAAATTGATAGAGTCCTTCCTAGACTAAAAAATACTATTGCAAAATTTGATTTAAATCCAGCAGAACAAATAGTTTATCAAAATATGATAAAGAGGCTAGAGGATGGACGAAAGGTAGATTGGTCAAAACTACACTCAATTCATTCTAAGGCTGGAGAGTCAATTAAAAAACTTGAGGTCGGTCAAAATAAAAAAACATATCAAGATGTTATAGATGCTCAAACTAAAAAGTTTGCCTTGGGCAATTTTGAAGAATTAAAGTCAGATCCAACTTCTAAAAATCAAATAGATACAATTGTAAAAAGATTGGCAAAAGACTCAGTCGATGAATTAGAAAAATTAAAAACTTCTAATCCTAAACAGTATGACTTAATCACAGACTTATTACGTAAAAAGAAAATAAATAATGTTACACAGCATGATTTGCTCAAATTTGTTAAAGATGAAATGGTATATAAAGATGGATTATATTATGATAAAAAGTCTATTGAGGCAGGAACTACTCCAGCATCTGCAGGAAAGACATACGAGCAAGTCAGGAAAAATGTTTTATACAGACTTGGGCTTTTAGAAAAAGATGGTCAATTCTCTAATATTAAAAAAATGACTGTATCAAAACTTAGATTTGATATGAGTCCTACTGATAAAAAGAGTGGTGGATGGAAACAGTCTATACCAAAAGATTCTTTATTGTATAAAGTTTTAAGTGCAGAAGAAAAAAGATTTAAAGAAGAAAATGCTGCACAAGGGAAAAAGACTGACCCACTAAGATCCGTTAAAGAAACAATGAAGGCTCTTGGATACACAGATAAAGAGATTGCCTATCAGTTAAGACCAGAACTTTCTCATATATCAAAAACTGGTGAATCTGGAAGAGGTGCAGAAAAATGGCTTAAGGGTACTGCATTATTTGATGCCAGGTTATTAAATAACTACATGAATACTGAAAAACGAGCCACAAATATTTTAGATTGGAACGACCAAAATAAGAATCCGTTAGGATTAACAAGAGATCAAATTAAAACATTCAGAAGTGCTGCAGACTTTATGTCAACTCAAACTCATCCAACAACAGAAGCACAGGTTAGGCTTGTTCGTTCTGCAACACAACTTGATATGATTGCTGAAGATTATTTAAATAAGCAACCAAGAAAGCCAAAGAAGTTCCCAGACCTAGGACAGGTTAGACAGTCAAGAGCATTGGCACAATTAATTGATGATAGGCTTGGAACTAGATATTATGATAAATGGATACCTAAGTTTAATTTGCCAAGTGGTCCCGCAAAGTCTCAAAATGTTTTGGTTAATCCAAATAAAGAATATATGGTTGATACAAAAACTGGAGCAATTACTAAATTAAATATTTCAAACACAGGAAGTAGGCCTCTAGGCGCTGTTGCTGATACAGGTAATACAAATGATAGAAGAGTAGTTACAGAAACTGCTACAAGAAGAGTTGCTACTGCAGGACAGGCCCGTGCATTTGCAGGAAGAACTCCTTTTGTCATGCCTGGCAGGGAAGGTGGAGATCCTAGACTTAGTAAAAATGCTCAAGGTCGTGTACAGAAGGCTGTTCAGGATCAACAAAGACTGTTGAGATCTCAAAATAAATTTACAGAGCAACAAATTAGAGATGCTCTAAAAAGATTTAGACAAGTAAAAATACAAGAAGAATTGGCTGCTGCTAATGCACGAAAGAAGGCTCAATTAGACAGGGAAGAAATACGTAATCGTCAAACAAAACAGATTAGCGAAAAGCAAAAAGCAAAACAAGAAAGAGCAGAGCGTAAAGCAATCAGGCAAGAAAAGGTAGGAAGGTTCTCTGGAGGGGCCTCAATGGCCCTAGGAACTGCTGGTATGGCTGCAATGATGTCTGGCAATGCTGGAATGGGTATGGGGCTTATGGGGGCTTCAGCAGTGGCTGGTATGGCTCCAATGCTTGCTGGCATGGGGCCAGTTGGATGGGCCGTCACTGGTGTAACTGCTGCTGCTGGAGCATTTTATTTAGCAGATAAGGCAGCACAAAAAGCAGCAGAGTCTCAATCTAAATATGTTGATTCTATAACCGCTACAACTGAAAAAATGTCTCAGGTTGGACAACTTACAAATAAGGTCGGGGCCAGCGAAATATATTCTAGAAAGAGACAAACCTCTGCTGCGGATAGGTATACCACTGGTTTTGAAAGAGGAAAAGAGCAATTTGGCGAAACATTTATAGAAAGCGAAGTAGGAAAATCAGTTTTTGAAGGGTTTAAAAAGAATCTAACTTTGGGCGGTATAGATGCTGTTAAAGCAATATCGGTACAGTTAGCAGCATATGTGTCTGATGGAGTTATGACTGCAGAGCAAGCACATAGTGTTGCGTCACAAATTGGAATTGAACTAAATAATACAACACTAATTTCTCAAATTAGTGGCCAACTATTAGACCTTATTGGTCCAGAAGGGCAGAATTTAATTACAGATCCTTTAACAGTTAGAATGAACTTGGTTCAGGCACAAATGGATCTTGCACAATCTGGAAATAAGAATTTGATGGAAGAATTTGCTAAGAGTGGCATCAATGAAGATTCATGGGCGTGGATTACAGATATGTTTGTTGAGACAGACTATGATAAAATGTCTTCTCAACTAGCAGCAATTAATACTCAAAATCTTGAATTAAATTTGGCTCAACAAGATTCATTATCTAAGCAGTATGATACTGAACTTAAAAAGTTGCAGGCACAAAAGGCAGCAACTACAGATAAGGCAAAACAAAAGAAAATTGATGATGAAATAGAGAATGTAGAAAAAAGAAGGCAATCTGGGCTAGAGGCACTCAGGGCAAAAAATAAAGAAATTTTAGATGATCAACTTAAAACATATAATATTGCAAGTCAAAATTCTTCTTTAAAGAATGCATTTTTTGATTCTCTAAATGCACAAGTAAAAACTAAATATGAGGGCAATCCTTTTCTTGATTCATTTTTAGATAAATCGGCAGGACTAAAGTCAGAAGAACTAGAAGTAAAGATTAAAACAATAGTTGCTGCAGGCGATCTTGGGGTAGAAAGTGGACAAAGAATAATTGAAATTTTTGGAGATGATGAAGAAGGTCTAGAAACAACTTTAGATCTTGCATTAACTAAACATGATCCAGGGTCGGTCACACAATTAATCAATGGTTTGGGTGGAGTTGAAAATGAAGTAGCCAAAAAAGTTTTAGTTGATGTTATGAGTAAAGATCCTAAAGAATTTGACAAGACAGCATCAGCCATAGCATTGGTACAAAAAATGGCTGGAAAAGAAATAAACATTGACACATTTTTCTCTAATAAAGATGCAGATGGAAATGAGATTGATCCTCTTGCTAAACTTAATGATTTGACAAAATCTTTAGAGGCTGTTGAGCAAATTGAAACCCCTATTACAAAAACAGCCCTAATTCAAATGAAAGAGGTTGGTGGCGTATCTTTAGACGGAATTCTGCCATTATGGGATCAATGGGAAAATCTACCAGATGAAACTAAAAAGACTGTGCTACAAGAATATGTAACTGTATATAAGACTATTACAGAGGGTGACGTAGATGCTGAAATTAAAAAGAGGGTAGCAGCAGCAGGTGGCGGTGACACGGTTCAAAGATATTACTCAACTGAAGGAGCCAGAGAATCTGTAAGGCAGCAACTTGCTGGAGCAAGAACTATGCAGCAGGTTAACCAAGATATTGCATCAGCAGAATCTAAAATAACAGACGATGACGGTGGTGGAGGCAAAAAAGAAGATCCATATGAATGGTTGCTTACAAGATTAAAGAATGTTAGAAATGCAGCAATAAATGCTGCTGGAGGACTTGGCGAATTAAATAAGGCATTAGCAAAATCAGGCTCTAAGTCAGTAAAAAATAAATTTATGGGTATAGAGCAGCAATTAATGGGTATGAATATGAATAGACAATTCATAGACTGGGTTACTGGCATGGATCCAAAAGAGCAGGCTAAGTATGTTAAAACTGCTACAAAGAAAAATGTTAATCCGTTTACTGGTAAAAAAGAAAAAGGCATTAAAGTTGGACAAACTGTTCTAAGTTCTCAGGCTAAGAAATATGAAAAAGGACTTGATGCTGCAATAGTTGGAGACTTTAATGTTGCACAACAAAGAACACTGGATAATATTAAATATCAAGAACAAGCATATAGAAAGTTAGTTGCTGCTGGATATGATAATTTAACAATTCAGAGAATTCTTGAAGATGAGTATATGACTCAGCAAATTGCAATAGGACAAATAACTAAGGAAGAATTAACAACAAATGCAGAATTAACAAAGCAGGTTTCAATTAGACAAAGAATTAATGGGTTAATCTCAAACGGACGAGATGCTTTACAACAACAAGCAAACATTAAACAAATACCAGATGTTGTAAAGTTTTTTGAAAAAATGTCTAAAGAAGGAATGACCCTTTCATCTGGAGCATTAACTAGTTTGATAGGAGATCCAGAGCAACTATCAGGAGCAATTGCTGCCATGGAAGATTATGAAAGTGGTGCAGAGGGGGCAAGAGATAGACTTAAAGAGATTGTAGATGGACTTAATGCTATTAAGGCAAATTCTGATATTAAGATAGTGATAGACTATGTGCAAAAAAATCTTGCAGAAAAGGCACAGGCTGGAAAAGAAGCAGCAGAAAGAGTTCTCTCTGCAAAACGCAGCATATACTCAAACTTAACAGTTGGAGAACTTGGTGCTCAAACTGTAAAAAATCCTCTAACTGGAAATATAACTCAGGTAGGCAAATTAGCGCAAGCAAAAGTTAATGCACGATTTGCTACTTCTGCTGGTGGCCCAGGAGTCCCAACTAATATTGCTGGTCAGACACTTTCTGGAGTTCAAAAGCAAAGAGAAGAACTCGCAAGAAGAATGCAGGCTGTTCAGTTAAAGACAAGAGATATTCAGTCAAGATATTCCTCAGCACAGGACGACTTATCAAAGGCTCAAGATAATTTAGAAAAGGCATTAGATGCTGTCGATACCAAATATGATGGATTAATTGAAACTCAAAAAGATAAGATTGATTCTATAGAAGAGCAAATAAAAACTCAATTTGATGATAAGATTACTGTACTAAATAAAGAAAGTGGTAAGTTAAGTAATGATCTTGCCATTATGGATAATTTAGCAGAAAAAATTAATACCAAATATGACAAGCAAATTGAGGCTTTGCAAAAGGTTAGTGATATAAATCAAGATATTGCAAATAGCCAAAGACAGCAATTAGATTTAGCAGATGCCCTGTCTCAAGGCGATATTGCTGCTGCTGCCCGTGCAGCACAAGAAATGAGAGCAAGTTCATCGGAGTCTATGCTTAATGCTCAAATGTCTGGGCTTGATCAGGCTAGACAAAGAGAGTTAGGTGCACTTCGTGGCGCAGAATCTGGAATGACAAGAGAGCAAATATCTGAACGTCAATTCCAAATAACTCAAGAGATATATAGATTAGAAAATGATCCAGCACGTTTGTTATTAGAGCAACAACTACAGGCTGCTCAAGCAGAAATAACTAGACTAGAAAAAGAAAGAGTAGTAGAACTTGACAAAGCCAGAGTTTTAAATGAAAAAGCAATTGCTGATGCACAAGCATTAGTTGATAAGATTAAAATAGAATTAGAAGATCAAAATAAGATTTTGGCTACACTAGAAAAACAAGACTTAGAGTTGGAGTCGCAAGAAACATACTTGCAATCAATAGTTGATGAGGCGATTGCATTAGATGATAGCACAGGAATGACTCTTGAAAAGTGGGAAGAGACGATAACTAAGTTAATTGACGTAGAGGCTTTGGCACAAGATTATGCAATTGCTTTGGCTGCAGCCGAAGATTCAGCAGCCGCAGCAGACGCATCTTGGCAGAGTATTTTAACTACCATCAATTCTATACCAGAAAGTGTAACAACTACACATATCATTAATGAAATTAGAAACATTACTGAAAATATTACACAATATGTTCATACTGTTTATACCAGCAGTGGGAATACTGGTGGCAATAACGGTGGCAATAACGGTGGTAATAATGGAAATAGCGGATCAACTGGAAACAACTCTGGCGGAGGCGGAGGAGACTTTGGACTTACCTTCATGTCAACTGGTGGAATAGTTAAGGCAAAATACTTTGCAAATGGTGGAAGGCCATTAGGTAGTGATATTGTTCCAGCAATGTTGACGCCAGGTGAATTCGTTATGAGCAGATATGCGGTTGAAAAGTATGGGCTAGACACTATGAAGGCAATAAATGGCGGAGAAATGTCAGGCGACTCAGTGTATAATTATAGTATTAACGTAAATGTTAAGTCTGATGCTAATCCTGATGAAATTGCTAGAGCAGTAATGACACAGATTAAACAGGTAGATTCAAAGAAACTTAGGGGAGCACGTATATAATGGCAACATCTCAATACATGTCTGGTAGGAAAAAGTATCAAAGACCGCAGGCAATGCTTTGGTCTGAGAATTCTGGTACCCTAATTAACGGTGTTTATGTACCAAATGGGCTAGAGATAGGTCAAGATCCAGGTTCTGAATCTGATCAGTCTGTTTATGATCAATTTTTAATATTATCAGATGATAACAGGAGTTCTATTGACTTTACCCCAACAAGAATAGAAACAAGAGAAAGAATGATTAATGGTCGTATGAGATCATATCATGTTGCAGATAAATTAACTATTAATACATCTTGGAATATGCTTCCTTCAAGATCATATTTTACATCTCCAGATTTCAATGCAACTACTGGAATTTCTCCACATAATGGATATGGTAGCCCAACGGGGGCTGATTTGCAATACACTACAGATGGTGGAGCAGGAGGAGTTGAGATATTAGATTGGTATGAAAATCACCAAGGCCCTTTTTGGGTATATCTTGCATATGATAAATATTCTAATTTTAATAAAGACTCTAATCCATATGCACATTTACCACAATACAATCAATTAATACAAATGTATTTTTCTGATTTTAATTATAGTGTTGTAAAGCGTGGCGGAACTAATTTTGATTTCTGGAATATAAGTGTAACACTGGAAGAGGTATAATGTTTCAGGCTGAAGAATTAAAATTACATTTAGAGAGTTCTTCAACAATAAGAACTCAAACCGCCATTATCGCTGAATGGAATATGAATATAGCAAACAACATATTCAGAATTGGCAACTATAGATATAGGCCATCATCAGACTCATCTGATAAATATAAAATAATTCCAAATACTTTTGACGTTAATGATCTTGGCAATTTCTATACTGGTGCAACAGATGCCGATATCATAATAGATGGCGGAGTTAGTCCAGAAGACAATGATCAGCCATGGTTTTTATTTCCACAAAATAAAAAAAATAAAATGTTGTATTCGCTAGAAGATTGTTTTAAAAAATTTAGACCAAGATCTGGAATTAATAAGGCTGTTTATTTTCCAGGAAGAAAACTACACCATTCTAATCTAAACATGTCTAATCGCCCCAGATACTACATGGCAGACAAAAATGATAACTTTAAATATTGGACATCTTTTAGAACAGATAGTGGTACATTAAGGGGCATAGCAAACAAGCCTTTGAACGGGCAGCAGTATATAGATGATGCCGCACCATTTGTTGTGTATGATAACCCAGTACCATCTAATAGGGTCATTATAAAAATGCAAACAAATGTTGGCTCAGTTGACCTGGGTCCCTTCTCAAACTCCTCTGGTTCATTTTCAGATCCCTTGTATGGAGAGCAAAATAAGACAACTCCAGTTAAGTGGAAAGTTCAATCTCTACAAAATAATAATTGGGTGGATATTATTAGTTTTAATTCTGGCAGTAGAAGAAGAAATGGTACACCGATTATTAAAAGTGACGGATATGTAGAACTATCTTATGGGCTAAAGGTTCCTGAAAAGTATCGTGATTATTTTGTTCGTGCTGAAGAATATACACATGAAGATTTTCTGCCAGAAAAATCAATAAACGGATATGCATATTTAATTAAGGAAAATGAAGAAGATCTTGGCGTTTATCATATATGGTTTAATAGCGCATGGGAAACTTTTACGCCAGAATATGGGTGGCTTTTAGAAGAAGAAACAGTAGATAGACTAACAAATTTTGTTACAAATTTTGTAGACCCATTTAAATTTATATCTGATTCAGATGGAAGATCTATATTCCGTGAATTTGAATATATAAAAGGGCTAAGAATTGTAGTCGATACAATGAACAAAGTAGACTCTACTTTCGATCTTATTGAACTTTCTCCAAGACTTTCTGCCGATATTACAGATACTGTGGTTGGTTTCGATGTATCAAAGACTGCCTCTGATTTAGGGGCAAGTGGCTTGCCAGTTGGACAATTACTGGCATCAACTGGTACTATTAATATATTTGATTATAATAATTCATTTAATGAAAATAATACTAATAGCATAATTAGTCCTTATACCTCTCAAAACATCCAGATTAAGTTTTATGATGTTGTTGTTAATGTAGATGGTTATGATTACTTTGTACCCATCAAAACCATGTATTCAGAAGGATTTCCCTCATATTCTCATTCTGACAGGAAAGTAGATTTAACCCTTAGAGATTTATACTTTTATTTTGAATCATTAAAGGCACCAGAAATGTTAGTGACCAATGTTTCTTTGAGTTATGCTATCTCTTTGTTGTTAGATTCTGTAGGCTTTTCTAATTATGTTTTTAAGCGGATCAATGGAGAAAAAGAGTTAATTATTCCTTTTTTCTATATACCACCAGACAAAACAGTTGCAGAAATACTAAATGATTTAGCAATTTCTAGTCAAACTGCTATGTTTTTTGATGAATATAATAATTTTGTTATGATGAGTAAAAATTATATGTTGCCAGATGTATCACAAAGAGATATAGACATAACTTTGCGTGGTTCTGACGACTTTATAGACTCTGGAGTTATTGAGAATAAAAATAAAAATATTTCTTTGACTAACATTGTAGACATTTCATCTGAGGATAGGAATGTATATAATGATGGGGTAATTAACTATAGCACAAGATATATCCAAAGATCATACGGAAGCATTAAGCAAGCCTCAATGATAGATAATGAGGTCGCTGCAAAAAATTGGATATATAAACCAGCCCTTCTATGGGAAGTTTCTGGAGATCAGAATATAAGATCAATCAATAATGAGGTAAGTGATCAATCATCATATAACTTAGCGGCGATTCCGCTAAACTCAAATTTAACCTCTGCAGTTCCAGAGGTAGTTGGAAATAGACTAACTAACAATGTAATAGACTTGGGCGAAGCAGTATATTGGCTTGGAAGATATAACGGATATCTTTACGCAAATGGTGAAATAATTAAATTTGATGCCGTTCAGTATAATATACCTGGAGCAGAAAAAAATATTATTAAAGAAGAATTAAATGGTACCATATCCTACACAACGCAAACTGTTGGGGCGGTAGGGAATGTCTGGATTAGTAGTAACCAAGAGTACCAAGACTATATGTCAAAATTAGTGTTTAATGGAAAGATTTATCCAACAGGTCTTGTTCGTATATATGCGGAGCCAAAGTATGAAGACATTAACGGTATAACTGTAATGAAAAATGGACCAGTTACAACACATGGTCGTGGACAATTTGGCACAGAGATTGTTGAGCACAGCGCTGGCTTATCCAATGAATGGAAGAGCGACTCTTTTGTTCGTGGTGTTAATATGGAAAGTAAGCATTTATTTGGTTTGACTAATGGAGATATTTTAGATAATTCTGCTATTGCGTCAAAGTCTTTGACAACGGGGGTTGCTGGAGCAAATAACACAAAAGCAAAAGATAATACTAGAAGTAGTATTATTAAAAACTTTTTGTCATATTCATATTTAAATGAGTCACAAAATAATACAAATAAATCGACACAGGCTGGATCAGTTCAATCTTCAGCATTAGTTATGGCTGGACCATCATTTAGTACTACAGAGGCACCATTAAACTTTGTTTCATATCAATATAAGCCACTTAACAATAAGTATAAGCATTTTGGAACAAGGATGAGAGTTATAGGCAAAATTGAGGTTAGTGAGACAAAAGAGCAGACCCCAATAAATGCTACCCCTTATTATGTATTACCAGGAACTCAGCCTAACCAACAATTAAATATTGCTGGAGGGTCTGGCGGTATTGCAGTGATGCTTAATCCGAGTACTAACGTAGGATATTATTTTGAAATTGTTGCACTAACTGAAAAAAATGTTAGTGAATATTCGGCAGACATAGATAATTTGCACAATGTTATTTTTTATAAAGTTTATGCAAACTCAGAGGGCAAGGCAATCCCTATTAAACTGTGGGGAGGACTCAGCAACATAATTGTTGATGACGGCAAATTTACTGGTCAGGCAAGAATGATGGGGGAACAAAATCCAACTGTATATGATCTTGCCGTAGAGTATCAGGATATTGGAAGCACGAGAAGGTTTTATCTGTATATTAATAATAATCTTGTTAAGGTTATTGATGACTCTTCTCCTTTGCCTGTTTATAACAATGTTGCTCTTTTTGTTCGTGGTGGGTCAAGGTGTATGTTTGAAAATATTTACGCATTGGCAAATAACTATAGCCAAAATACTTCTTTTTCTTTAGAAACACCAGTATCAGCAGCCTTTGGCGATGACCACATAACAGCAAATGAATCATTTAGAAAGTATGCAATGTCTGGCATGGTTCAGTCAACCTATCTATCAGGAATTAATCCAGGACAGCCACCATCTTTTAATATTTATTTTGATGAATTTGGTACAATAATGAGAGAAGCGGCTTATTTAAAGGTTAAATATGATAAGGCATATCCAGCATTATATGCTCAATTATCTCCAACCTTCAATAGAATAAAAGGATACACAGTTTCTGGATTTAGGGCAGGCTCATATGGGGCAGAATTTTTAGTATTTAATGCTACCGATACATCTTTAAATTTAGACGAAACTAGTGGAAATTATTTAAGAATTCAAGGAATTACCTTTACGCAAGAATCAACTAATCAGTTAACAGTTGATGCCTATTTTGCAAAAAATGCTAATTTTTCTGATCCAGAATTAAGCAAAAGCGGAACCATAATATCTCCGATTCGTGCTGCACTTGATTATGATAAAATAAAAACAAGCAGATTAACATATGGTAAAAAAGAATTTTCATTAGAGACTCCATATGTTCAATCTAACGATGATGCTAATGATTTAATGGCTTGGATGACCAATAAGATATTAAGACCAAGGAAAAACGTGGGGGTTAGAATTTTTGCTAATCCAATGATTCAGTTGGGTGATGTTGTAAACATTAATTATAAGGACGACCTTGGTAATGATATAATTGCATCAAGCGATAAAAGGTTTGTGGTCTATCATATAGACTATAATAAAAAATATCAGGGACCAGAGATGGTTCTCTATTTGAGTGAGGTATAGTAATGTCAGTTAATAGTACTCCAAGTTTGCCACAAGGAACTGCATCACAGTCAGGATCTGCAACTTCTGCAATTAAGCCAGCAACTCCAGATATTATACTATTTGATGACGAATCCACTCCAATAGAAATAATGACAGACCTTATATTTGAAAATATAGGTGGTCAGGAGTTAGTTAACATATTAAGGTCTGATATTATAAATGGACAAAATGTTGTGTATCAGCCAATTAAAAATCTAACAAACTTATACTTTCAATATAATCCCCAAAATATTTTAGCATTACAAGATGTAGATTATAATTATTTTAAAAAATTTCCAATTAATTTTTCTACCAAGGTACCAGAGTATGGGACTGGGCCAGAGGGGGCTATAGTTTATATTGACCCAGTCACTGGAGATTTAGTAATAAATGTTGTTAATTTGGCAAGAGATGAGCAGGTAGAGGTATCAATAGTCGCAGATGGCTCGATACTTGATGATACAATATATGAGGTGAATCAATGATTACAAATATAGGCAAAGGTATATTGGCAAAGTATCTTATAGGGCAGGCGCCAGCATATGCGTCTTATCTTGCCATAGGCTGTGGAGCAAAGCCACTACCGTCTAACCATAACTTTACAGAGGCCGAACTCGCTGCTTATTTTGCCAAACAGTCATTAGATTTTGAAATGTTTCGTGTTCCAATTACGTCAAGAGGGTATGTAAATGAAAATGGAAGCAATAAGATAGTTTTAACGGCAGAATTGCCAACAGACGAAAGATACGAAATAACCGAGGTTGGAATTTACTCAGCAGGCGCAAATCCATCTGCTGGTGCTTATGATAGTAGATCTCTTTTTGCATTTACAGTAAATGAAAACTGGGAATATCATAATGAGAGCACTGCAACAGAGTTACCAATTGTTTATGAACCATTAGATGGCTCAAACAATGACAATATTATAAATCAAACATATAAGGCTTTTCAGACCAATTCAGACAATCGACTTTTTACTAACTCTGATAGAATTGCTAGATATGAAAGAGCAAGGTTTTATAATAACGTAGTAATGCTAAGAGGAGATCTTTCTAATCTGTCAGTGTCTGGCGATCATTTAGATTTTTCTACAGGGTCAAACCACATTCATCTACTTGGAACTTCACTAGATTTTAATAAAAATGCACCAACAGATGAGGTTAAGTTAGCATTTTGTATCATCAATAAAGATCCAGATCCATCAATTATTCCAGATGAGGTAAGAATACTTTTAGAATTTGCAGAAAGTGACTCACCAGGAAATGGTCAGTGGGCTAGATTTGAAATTGTGATGTCTGCTGACGATTATGATTTTTCAGAAAATCGATATTATGTAATTACAAAACAATTACAAGAACTTTATAAGAGTACTGGATTCACTTGGAATAATGTCAGTATTATTAAATTTTACACTACAGTAATTAAAAATAATGTTGCATCATCTGATTTTTATATAGGTCTTGATGCCGTTAGGTTTGAAAATATATCAACAACTAATCCAGTATATGGTTTGACTGGATATACTGTTTTAAAAAATACAAATGCTGAAACAGTAGTCAAGGCTGCGAACACAAGTAATTATGTTGAGTTTAGATTTGCAATGGATGTGCAATAATGCCAACACCAGATCAAGGCATTAAAAAAGTAATTATTCCTAAAGCCAAACTTCCTGGATTCTTTGGAGAAAACAGAAAATATATACTTAGATATAGACTTATATCAGAAGATAAAAATAGAACGTCTCATTGGTCCCCAGCATATAAAATAGTAACCGAAGATACTCCGTCAGAAATTTTAAATAGTATGGTTATAGATACTGCAAATAGGATAATTAACCTTACCTGGGAACCACAGAATAATATGGAAGAATATTTTATTTATGTTAAATGGAATAATGCTGGATGGCAATATTATGGTAAAACTTCACAAACAAACTACTCTATTGTATATAACTCAGAAAGAACATATGTTCATGTTGCTGTTCAAGCAAAAACTATCCCATTAGAAAGATTTGCAGATGCCATTTTATTTGAAAACGAAGGCGATCTGGTATAATTAGATAGGAGAAATTATGGCAAAAATACCATCACCAGAACCAGGGCAACCAATAGACGTTGCGTATATAGATCAAATCGTTAGGTCAATTAATGATCTTTCTGTTCAAGTGTCTCCAGCAATCTATAAGTATGTTACAGTAGATGTTCCAAACTTCACATCTCAAAGTGCTAAGATTTCTGAAACAAGAGTTATTGCTGGATACGTTGATGTTGTAAAAAGTGGAAATCAAAGTGTAGGAAGTCAGCATCCATTTTCATATCCATTTAAACCAGAGTTTAAGTATCCTCCAATAGTTACAGCAACCCCAGTCAATATAGGTGGAACTGAGGCAGGACGAAATGTTCACGTTGTAATTAAATCTATCACTACTTCAAGAGTTGATGGTGTAGTTAATTTTAATTCTACTGGAGATGTTTCTATCGGCGTTAATTTAATTATCGTCGGCATACCTAATTAATGATAAAATGCAAAAAGTGTTTACGAAATATGATGATAGACAGAGTCTACAGTTCCATATCTCATTTAGAAATATATTGTTTTATATGTGGATCAAGACGTTTTTTTCATCCACCATCTGATTCGGAGGAAGGAAGATGGCTACTAAAAAAGGAAATAGAACGAGCGAAGACTACAACAGCGCCCCTATAATTTCAGGTAATAAAAAGGTATGGTTTTTAAATAATGATCTCATAAGGGTGGTTCATTATAACAGATCAAATGGCATTATGTCAATTTATAATATAACCAAAGATAGGGTAGAAAGTTGTCTAATCAGCGATTTTAAAAATAAAAGAGAAAGAGCGTATACTGTCGGAGAAACTGCTGATTTAGTTAATCGTCATAAAAAATATATGCCTTCATTAATGAAACGTGGAATTATTCCGTTTCCAACAGGCTCACAAAAAGGTGGCGCAAGAGGGTGGCAAGTAAGAAGTTATTATTCGGAGTCGCAAGTTAGAGAGATCCGTGATATACTGGCTACATACCATATTGGTAGACCGAGAAAAGATAATTTAATAACAAATGATATTACGCCCACAAAGGCTGAGTTGACACGCAGAATGGGCGATGGTATACTTACATATACAAAGACTGAAGATGGACGATTTATTCCTATTTGGTCAGAATCAATTTAACAGAAGGGTATGAAAATGGAAGATACGAAAGTATCAGTAACGCTTGGATATACACTAAATCTTGGAAACTTTCAATCTTTAAGGCTTGACCTTGGGGTTGTAGACTCTAAGCGTGATGGCGAGAATACAGATCAAGCATTTGAGCGTGTTTATAAGTTTGTTGAAGATAAACTCGCAGCAAAAATCTCAGAAGCAAAGGCTGAACTAGAAGAAAGCAATTAGTGTGACAGACAAACAGAAGCGATTGGCTCTGTTGAGTAGGTTTGATAAACACTATCAGTTTAAACTAGGACAGAAGCCACAATATAATAAGTGGATTGAACAGTGGTCTGCTGATGCACTCATCGAGTCTTACGGCATGGATCTTTGCTACGAACTTCTTGAATATTATTTTGAGGTTACGGAAAATCCAACATGGAATCATTTTGCATATGTGGCACATGATATACTGGAAGCAAAAGAGCAATATGCTAAAGACATAAAAGAACGATCAGAACGCAGACAAAAGGCTAAGGAGTGGTTGAGTGAATAATACAGAATCAAAATTAATCTCAGCCGTGCTAAAAGATAAGCAGGCTCATGTATTGCTTCAGGCCAATGTAGAAAATATTTTAACTACTCATGTCGATGTCTGGCAGTTTATTAGAAAATATTATGAGGCAAATGCTACTGTTCCACCAACAGAATTAGTTGTAGAGAAGTTTAGAGATTTTGAACCCATAGGCGGAGTTGGTGCAACTAAGCATCATCTTGAAGAATTACAGGCAGAATATTTAACCAATAGTCTAAAAGATATTATTAGATCTGCAGCAACAGATGTTCAGGGTGGACAGGGTCTAGATGCTCTAGAGTCTCTAATTACTAAGACGGCAGAACTTAGAAAAAATACAGCAGCAATTCGTGATATTGATGTGACAGATTTAGATTCTGCTGTTGCATATTTTGAAAACCTTAAAAAACAACAAGAGGCTGGAGCACTAGGAATCAAGACTGGCCTCCCAGGATTCGATAACTACCTACCCTCTGGGATCATGCCAGGGCAGTTAGGAGTCTTCCTTGCATATCCAGGCATAGGAAAGTCATGGCTGTCTCTCTATTTTGCTGTACAGGCTTGGAAACAGGGTCGTAGCCCAATGATCATAAGCCTTGAAATGTCTGAGGTTGAAGTTCGTAACCGTGTATTTGCAATTATGGGAGAGGGAGTATGGTCCCATAGAAGGTTAAGCGCTGGCCAGGTTGAGATGGATATGCTAAAGTCTTGGCACACTAAACACGTTAGTGGTAAGCCAGAATTTCATATTATCTCAAACGACACTGGTGGTGATATTACACCATTAGTATTGCGTGGAAAGATTGATCAATACAAGCCAGATTTTGTTATTGTTGACTATTTACAATTGATGTCCCCTAATCAAAAGTCTGACAATGAAACTATTCGCATGAAGAACCTTTCTCGTGAATTAAAACTAATGGCAATTGCAGAAGAGGTGCCAATTATTGCTATCTCATCTGCTACCCCTGATGATGTTACTAAACTTGAAACCGTGCCAACCCTTGGTCAAACTGCATGGTCTCGTCAGATTGCTTATGATGCGGACTGGGTACTTGCGCTGGGTAGAGGAAATAATAGCGATATTATTGAATGTGTATTCCGCAAGAATCGTAACGGTTTTATGGGAGAATTCTTGGTTCAGGCTGATTTTGACAAGGGATACTATAGATATAAGGATTATGAAGATAAGTCAGTATAATATGTCCCATGGAGACATATCAGCACAAGCCAATAAAAAGGTTTGCCTTAGATGGAGTAATCAATGATGACTCTGCTATATACAGATTACAGCAGGAATATATCAGGTTACTCGTATCAGAGATGCGGTTATCAGGATATGCTCCACGATTTGACATTGACCCACAATTTACATTATCATATAACGAAGCCAAAAACTATTTTGAATTTAAATTAAGCGTATACGGAATATATGTCGGGAGAAAAAAGAGCGAATGGATACTAGGAATAGACGGAGCCAAGCCAATATATACACAGCCAACCAAATTAAAAGAGTACTCGCAGGATCTGGCTTAAATATAGAAAAAGAGGCTGAGTCTGAATATATTGTCTTTTGTCCTTTTCATGCTAACCATAGAACTCCAGCAGGAGAAATAAATAAATTTAGTGGGCTTTTCTTTTGTTTTTCTTGCAGCAAGGTTGCAGATTTAGTAGAGTTAGTTATGCATTGTTCAAATAGAACCTATTTCGAGTCTGTTAGATTTATTAAGAGTAAAGAAATAGAAACAGATATTTTATCTGACGTTACTCAAAAATTAATAGATAAAGAAGAGTGGAAGGAGTTTGACCACTCTCTTATAGATAAACTTAATAGCCAGGCATTGTCGGATAATCGTGCTATTGAATATTTTAATAAAAGAAAATTAACCAAAGAGTCTATAGTAAAATTTAAATTGGGATATTCGTTGTCTCAAGATATGGTAACTATTCCAGTTCACAATCATGAGAACCTCTGCGTTGGCTTTGTTGCTAGATCTATAGAGGGTAAAGATTTTAAAAATACCCCAGGTCTCCCAAAGTCAAAACTACTATTTAATTTAAATAGAATAAAAACAGCAAGCCGTGTCTATGTTGTAGAATCATCTTTTGATGCCATTAGGCTTGATCAGGTCGGAATGCCAGCAGTCGCAACATTAGGGGCAAATATTTCCACAAAGCAGGTCGACTTATTGAAAAAATATTTTACTGATATAATGGTTATAGCAGATAACGATGATGCTGGAGACAACATGAAAGATAAATTATTATCCAGATTTGGATCTAGCATTACATTTATTGCTTTAGATAAAAGATATAAGGACATAGGAGAAATGGAGGATGAAGAGATAAAAATGCTTGATTACTCTTTTGATAAAAGCATAATGTCTCTTTTACAATAATATGTTATTAGAATCAGTTCCAAGTGGTCATACAATTATAAATGTTTTCATGCAAAATCCAAAAAGATTTATGCCGCTACTTTCATTTGCACAAAACATTTTAAGGGAAGACTCTTTTTTAAGTTCTACAGATAGAGAAATAATTGCTACGTTTACATCCAGTTTAAATAAATGTAAGTTCTGTACTGGATCACACCGAATTTTTGCTATTTCTGTAGGGGCAGATGAAAGTCAGATAGATAAGATAATCAATCAAGACTATCAAGATTTAAAGTTGGCTCCAATATTAGACTATGTTAAAAAATTAACACTAGAGCCATCTGAACTTAGCCAAGAGGATGTTTCTCGTGTTTATAATGCTGGATATTCTGAAGATGAATTAAAAGATGCAATAACAGTTTGTGCAGCATTTAATCTTTTTAATAGAATTGTTGAGGGGCATGGAGTAGAAGAAAATTCAGAAACATGGCTACCTTCAGCAGAAGAAATTAATAAGTTTGGCTATGATAGGAGTAAGGCTAATTAGTTTAGCATATAAACTATGAATATAATTATTGCAGGCGGAGGTACGGCTGGTTGGATTGCTGCTTATTTTATTAATAATGCTCAACCAAATATGCATAACATTACAGTCATTGAATCTTCTCAGATAGGCATTGTCGGTGCAGGAGAGGCTGCTGCTGGATCTTTGTTTGAATTATTGGATGGTGGATTTTTTAATAAAAAAATACCTATTCAGGATTTTATTAATAGCACAGATGCAACTACAAAGATGGGGATTAGACATACAAATTGGGCTGGTAAAAATGAATCTTATTTTGCTCCTATTGACCTAAGTCCTACAACACAAAAAAATATAGATTATATTTTTAACTATGTACTACATAAGTATGGTCCATCTAAAATTCATCTCGCCTCTAGACTTGGAATTCGTTATGAAAATAACCAATTCGATAGAGGCAATGGATTACATTTTGACGGCCACAAAGTTGGCAAGTTTTTTAAAGAACATACGATAGGAAAGAATGTTTCTGTCATAGATGCAAAAATATTAAAGGTTAATATAGGTGCAGATGGCAGGATTGAATCTTTATTCCTAGATAACGACCAAACCATTGAAGGCGATCTTTTTATAGATTGCACTGGTTTTAGGCGTGTATTAATTAGCGAAACAGATGCAAAGTGGAAATCAGTTTCAGATATTTTAACAGTTAATTCCGCAATGCCGTTTATTGAACCATATGCTGATAATAATAATTTTATTCCAGAAACTGGGGCAACCGCTTTAAGTTCTGGCTGGATGTTTGATATTCCACTAAAAACACGCAGAGGTATGGGATATATATATGATAATAACTTTATATCTGATGATGATGCTAAACTTGAATTAGAAGAGAAAATTGGACATGAGGTAGAGCCAATTAAAATTATTAGGTTCGACACTGGATATTTCGAAAAATCATGGAATAAAAATGTTTTGTCTTTAGGACTTGCCTCTTCATTTTTAGAGCCATTAGAGGCTACATCAATTCATAATACTATTGCTCAGTTGCATGTTTTTGTCAATCACTTTTTTAATGGTCATCTTCAGTCAATTAACAATGAACTAAGTCAACAGATGTACAATAAGTTAATATCAAGACTAAACGAAACAAGTATTGATTTTATTTCTTTGCACTATCAAGGCAAAAGAAATGATTCAGAATTTTGGCAAAATATATATCATAACAATCTTGCAACAGATACTGTAAAAGAGATAGTTAATGTTTGTCAGTATAGAATCCCCACTATAGCAATATATGATGGAGTTATAGGATCCTACGGAATACCTCTTGCAAAATGGAATATGGTTGGTCTTGGGCTAATCAATGAAGAGCAGGCATTGACAGAATTAATGATGTCTGATACACTAGATATTGCTAAGACTGAATACGATATTTTTAGAAATACAGTATTAAGTAAAATGCAAATTCTAAAGTCTACTTGACAAACAAGTAATTCTTTAGTATACTTAAGTATAAAATAGATAAGGAGAAAACTATGAGCGTTATTAAGGGACTAAAAAATATCAATGCCCTGCTCGACAAACCAAAAGAAGACTCACCAAAGGTACGTTGGCTAAAATTGGCTGATGGACAGGCAGTAAAGGTTCGTTTCATTGAAGAGTTGGACGAAGATTCTGCACACTATGAAGAAAAGCGTGGCCTTGCACTAGTTGTCAAGGAACACACAAATCCAAAGGACTATAAGCGTAAGGCAGTAGACACCATGGATACTGAAGGCCGTGACTGGGCTGAAGAGATGTATCGAAAAGATCCAAAGGGCAATAGCGGATGGCGTGGTCGTCTTCGTTTTTATTGTAATGTACTTGTAGATGATGGTATTGAGGACAAGCCTTATGTCGCCATTTGGTCTATGGGTGTAAGCAAGCAATCTGCCTTTAACACAATTCGTGAGTATGCTCTTGAAACAGGTAGCATTTCAAATATCACATGGAAGTTAAAGCGTAATGGTCAGGGTACTGAAACATCTTATACTTTGATTCCTTCGGCTCCAGATAAGGAACCGTTTAACTGGGAAGGCGTTGAGCCGTACCCATTGGAGAAGGCACTACGACGTGTACCATATGCAGAGCAAGAGGCTTTCTATCTTGGCTTTGATTCTCCATCTACAACATCAGCGACGAATATCGACTGGTAGTAGATGAATTACGTACCACTACACTTACATACCCACTTTTCACTATTCGACGGAATTGGGTTGCCGTCTGAATATGTAGATCGTGCTACAAAATTGGGAATGCCTGCAATTGCGATTACAGACCATGGCTCCCTTTCTGGCCACAGAGAAATGTATCGTGTTGCTAAAGCAAGTGGTATCAAGCCTATTCTTGGCATAGAAGGATATATGTGTGAGAACCGATTTGACCAAAGGGACAAAGAGGACAGAACAACTCCACTAGATATGGTGTATAACCATATTATCCTTCTAGCCAAGAATAAGGTAGGCTTAGAAAATCTAAACAAGTTAAATGAAATTGCATGGACAGAGGGCTACTATAAAAAGCCACGAATTGACTTTGAAGTTTTGTCTAAATATAAAGAAGGAATTATAGTTTCATCTGCATGTCCAAGTGGTATTATTGCTAAGTCTATAGAACTTGGCGAACTGGGGATGGCAAAAAGATATATTAAGTGGTTTAAGGATGAGTTTAAGGATGACTACTATCTTGAAGTGATGCCACATAATCCCGAATCAATAAATAATGTAATTCTTCAGTTAGCAGATGAGTTTGGAGTAAAGCCTATTGTCACTCCAGACTGCCATCATGTTGACTCATCACAAAAAGAAATTCAAGAACTAAAACTTATTCTTAATACATATTCAAATAAGATTCAGAAAGATGCTACATACGAGAAGTCCAAAAAGCAAGGGGACTTAATGAAGCGTCTTGATTACCTATATGGCGCAGATAGACAAATGTCATTTAATAAGTTTGATATACACCTTCTGTCATACGAAGAGATTCAGGCTGCTATGGAAAAGCAAGCAATCTATAGAACTGATATTTATGAAAATACAATCGAACTTGCAAATAAAGTTGAAGACTATGATATTAAGGATGGACTAAACCTCCTTCCAGTTCAATATAAGGATCCAGACAAACAACTAAAAGAATTGGCAATATCTGGTTTGGTAGAAAAGGGTCTTGACAAAGATCAGGAATATCTTGATAGACTTGATGAAGAATTAAAAGTAATTCAAGATAAAAAGTTTGGACCTTACTTCCTTGTCGTGCAGAGTATGATTTCTTGGGCAAAGAAAGAAGGCATTATGGTTGGTCCAGGTCGTGGATCTTCTGCTGGCTCATTACTTTGCTATGCTCTTGGCATTACCGATATCGATCCCCTCAAGCATGGACTTTTGTTCTTCCGCTTTATTAATCCAGAACGTAATGACTTTCCAGATATTGATACAGATATTCAAGACTCTCGCCGTGATGAGGTCAAAGATTATCTTGTTAGACAATATAAACATGTTGCTTCGATTGCAACATTCTTAGAGTTTAAAGATAAGGGTGTGGTACGAGATGTTGCTCGTGCATTAAATATTCCATTGGCAGATGTAAACAAAGTTTTGAAGTTGGTAGATACTTGGGATGAGTATTGCACTTCAAAAACTACTGCATGGTTTAGAGAGAAATATCCAGAGGTAGAGCAATATGGCGAACAACTTCGTGGTCGTATTAGAGGTACTGGCATACACGCTGCTGGTGTTGTCACTAGTAAAAATCCTATTTTTAGGTACGCACCGATGGAGACACGTAATTCTCCTGGTTCCGATGAGCGTATTCCTGTTGTGGCAGTGGATATGGAAGAGGCTGAAAAAATCGGGCTTATCAAAATCGACGCACTTGGACTAAAAACCTTAAGTGTAATTAATGATACAGTTAATATTATTAAAGAACGAGAAGGAACGGAAATAGATCTTTTAAATATTGACATGTCTGATTCAAAGGTATACCAGATGCTTTCTGAGGGATTCACAAAGGGTGTATTTCAGTGTGAAGCAACCCCATATACCAATCTTCTAATAAAGATGGGTGTAAAAAATCTAGCAGAACTTGCTGCTTCAAACGCTCTTGTTCGTCCAGGTGCAATGAATACTATTGGAAAAGACTATATTGAGCGCAAGCACGGTAGGCAGTCAGTAAATTATTTACATCAAACGATGAAGCCTTTCACAGAAGAAACATATGGGTGTATCCTATACCAAGAGCAGGTCATGCAGGCCTGCGTTCAACTTGGAGGTATGTCTTGGTCTGAGGCTGATAAGGTTCGCAAGATCATTGGTAAAAAGAAAGATGCTAGAGAGTTTGATGCGTTTCGTGATCGTTTCGTTGACGGTGCTTCTAAGTTTATTAGTCCTAATCAGGCTCGTGATTTATGGCATGACTTTGAGGCGCATGCGGGTTATTCGTTCAACAAGTCTCATGCGGTTGCTTACTCTACGCTCTCGTATTGGACGGCATGGCTAAAGTATTACTATCCACTAGAGTTTATGTACTCTTTACTTAAAAATGAAAAGGACAAAGATGCGAGAACTGAATATCTTATTGAAGCGAAAAGAATGGGTATCAGCGTTAAATTACCTCATATTAACGATTCGGATATTGATTTTAAAATTGAGGGTAAGGGTATTCGGTTTGGATTGTCGGGGATCAAGTTTATCTCTGATAAGATTGCAGAACGATATATATCGGCACGACCTTTTAAGTCTTTCGAGGAAGTTAAAGCCTTTACATTTACGAAAGGTAATGGAGTCAACAGTAGAGCGTTAGAGGCATTACGAATAATTGGCGCTGCAACATTTTTAGATAATCCTAGAAATGATAATGAGATTCGTGAAAACCTTTATGAATATTTAGGTTTGCCAGAGTTTACCCAAACAGTTCCCTCACACTTTCATGCGTTTATTAACCCTGTAGAAGATTTTGAGGAAAAGGGATCTTTTATTTTAATGGGAATGGTAAAGGGGATCAAGCGTGGCAAAGGTTGGAGTCGTGTAGAAATATTAGATAAGACTGGAAGTATCGGTATTTTTGATGAAGAACAGACCACAATTGAGGCTGGTAGAAGTTATATTCTTTTATGTAGTGATAATAGAATTGTTAGCGCTGTTCCAGTTGATGAAATTAAAAAGTCAGACTCGGCATTAGTTAAATTTTTAAATTATAGAATGCTACCATACAAGGATGATGAGTTGTTTGTTGTTTCGTTTAGGCCAAGAGTGACGAAGGCAGGGAAAAAGATGGCATCATTAACTTTAGCAGATACATCGAGAGAATTGCATCCAGTAACGGTTTTCCCAACGGCTTTTGCAAAGGCTTATATGAAAATTGAGGAAGGCAATGCTTATAAATTTGAATTAGGTAAAACTAAAGACGGGACAGTAATATTGGAGGACATAAATGTTTGATGATTTAGCAGAACAAATACATAGTACAGCAGTAGAAAAAGGTTTTTGGGATAGAACAGTAGACCCGATTTTTATAGCCAAACAAATGATGATGATTGTTTCAGAGGTATCAGAGGCTATGGAAGCCCTTCGTAAAGATATGGATCCCGATCAAATATCAGATGAGTTTGCAGATATTATTATTCGTACACTTGACTTGTATGCAGGAATTGCAGAGGCAGGGTATGTAAAGAAATCTCTTGATTATGCTATTAAAGAAAAGATGGAACGCAATATACATAGACCAAAGAAGCATGGAGTAAGATTCTAATGACAGTAACAGTTGAAGAAGTTTTAGCACAACTAAATCCCAAATTAAGAAAAAATATATTGGTTGGAGATGCAATACCAGAAACACAGTTTGCAAAAACTCCAAGTTATGGACTAAATCGTGCACTTGGTGGTGGCCTCCCATACGGAAGACAAGTTTTAATTTGGGGCAGTAAGTCATCAGCCAAATCCTCTATGTGTCTTCAAATGGTTTCACTTGCACAACAAGAGGGAAAAATCTGTGCATGGATTGATGCAGAGATGTCATATGATAAAACTTGGGCAGAGAAACTTGGAGTAGACACTTCTAAACTAATAGTGTCTCAAGTTAGAACAATCAATGAGATGGTAGATGTTGGAGTTCAACTAATGGAGGCTGGTGTAGATATTATTGTGGTTGATAGTATTACATCATTGCTTCCAGCAATTTATTTTGAAAAAGATTCGGATGAATTAAAAGCATTGGAAAATACAAAACAAATAGGTGCAGAATCTCGTGATTTTAGCAATGCTTGGAAGATGATTAACTATGCAAATAATAAAGTAAAGCCAACTCTATTTGTGTTAATTAGCCAATCTCGTAATAATATAAATGCAATGTATACAAGTCAACAGCCAACTGGTGGACAGGCTACAAAATTTTATTCCTCAACAGTTATAAAGTTATTCTCATCTGAATCAGATAATCAAGCCCTGAAAGGCAAGATCTACGTTGGAGATAAGGCAATAGAGGAAAAGGTTGGAAGAAAGGTTCGTTGGGAAGTTCAATTTTCCAAAACCTCTCCTGCTTTTCAATCTGGAGAGTATGATTTTTACTTTAGAGGAAATCATATTGGCGTAGACTTTATTGCTGATCTTGTAGATACGGCAGAATTAATGGGTATCGTAGAAAGAACTGGAGCCTGGTATCTTTTGCCAGATGGTTCAAAAGTTCAAGGAAGAGAGGGCTTTATCAATAGAGTACGAGAGGATCTTGATCTACAGGATATGATTAAGAATAAAATAAGTGGCTAAATACTCTATCTATGAAGGCAAGTTCCCATGTAGAACTTGTCGTGAAGAAGTTAAAACTATGAGAGTGTATCCCGAAACGGGCAAAGCCTCATGGATGTGTTCTAAAAAACATTTGTCAGAATCACAACTTTATCAAGTAGGATATAAAAAGAAAAAGGACTATGAGCGAGAAGAGTGAAAGTAAAAGAATAGGTGCCAAGCAGCATAAGAATTCTGGTAGAAATACTAAGAAAGGTGATGCCACATGGAACAACTTCACTGTAGATTTCAAGGAAGTAGGAAAGTCCTTTACCTTGAATCAGGATGTATGGGCTAAGGCTACTACAGATGCAATTAGAAATGGCAGTGATCCAGCCATAGTTGTTGTAATTGGCGAGGGCAACAAGAAGGTCAGACTTGCTATAATAGAGTTAGAACTACTAGAACAGATGGTGAATAATGGAACAAAATAATACAACGCTTGAGATGGTTAATGGTTTGTCAGAAATAGCAGAATATATGGAGGATGAGGAATTAACCACAGCCCTTACCTTTATTGCTAAAATAATTATTAAGCCAGACATACCTATGAATGTTGCAACTGTAGAAATTGTTCGACTTCAGGCAATAGCAGCAAAGATGGCTCTCAAGGCTACCTGGATGGCTAATGTCGATAAGTCAAACAGAGGAAAGAAAAATCTATACTATACAGCAGCAGAGTCAATTAATAATCTTGTGTCTGCTCTCAAATATATCACTCGATGATATCTGATATAATTGACTTAAACAAAGGATAATAATGGCAAAAAATTTATTGCAACAAGTAATGTTAAAGGGTTCGGATAAAGTTAAGGGCGTCAAAGAAGACGAAGGCAATTTTGTAGAAGGATTAATAGAAAAAATAGAATCTGGATACATGACAAAAACTAAACCTAAATTTACCAAGAAGACAAATTTCTCTGCTTCTGGATTGACATATGGTGCTGGAGAGTGCCCAAGATATTGGTATTTGGCTTTTGATGGTCAAGTTCACTACGACAACTCAGATGCGTATGGGGTAGCAAATAGAACAAATGGAACTCTCGGTCATGAAAGAATTCAAGAGGCAATTCAAGCATCTGGAATTCTAGACGAATCGATGGAATTTGATTCTCTCCCAAGAAAATATAATAAGCAAACTCATCCAGCAATGGAATTTAGAGTTAAGTCAGAAGATCCTCCACTAGATGGCTACGGAGATGTAATGCTTAATTATAACGGAGAACGTCTTGTGGGTGAAATTAAGACTATGCCAAATGAAGGCTTTGAGTATAAAAAGAATAGCCGAAAGCCTAAAATGGCACACTTAATGCAAATTTTAATTTACATGAAGGTTTGGAAAGTTGGTAAAGGTGTAATAATTTATGAAAACAAAAATAATCATGAGTTACTAACTTTACCTGTAGTAGTAAACGATCATTACCGTCGGTGGGTAGACCAGGCATTTGATTGGATGAGGGCAGTTCATAAATCTTGGAAAAATAGAGAGTTACCGCAAAAGCCGTATCGATCAAACTCTAAGATTTGTAAGGTGTGTCCAATTCAAAAAGCATGTGCTGAAGCAGAGACAGGGGTAATTAAAATTAAACCTCTGGAGTTGCTAGAAGATGAAAAATTGTAGATGGTGTGATAAAACATTTGAAAGCAATATCTCTTATCAGATCTATTGTTCTGAAGAGTGTAGGGACGCTGCAACAAAAGAAAAAATTGCACAAAGATACATTCAGACTAGAAGACAAAAAAGAAAAGGGAAAAAACGTGTTTGCAAGATGTGCGGAGAAAAGTTATCAATTTATAACGATGATGTCTTATGCATTAAATGCAACATTAATCCAAATGATGTTAAAAAAGCGCTAAAGGATATAAAGGGTTTATCTAATGATAGAAAAAAGTGATATTCCAAAAGTTATTTGTTCTATTGATGCTAGTACAAATAATTTCGCTTTTGCTTTATTTGATACTGAAAAAAAATCTTTAAACGCAATTGGCAAAATTAATTTTGTAGGGTCAGATATTTATGATAAGGTCATGGATGCTGGGAAAAAATGTAAGGCCTTTTTTGATTTCTATCAAGGGTTTGAGGCAATAATTATTGAGCATACTGTTTTTATGAATAGTCCCAAAACTGCATCTGATCTTGCCCTGGTTCAGGGAGCAATTTTAGGTGCTGCTGGTCAGTCTGGAACTAAGTTTATAGGCAAAGTATCCCCAATAACATGGCAAAATTATCTTGGCAATAAAAGGCTTACAAAAGAAGAGCAGATACAGATTAGGTCTGCCAACCCAGGAAGATCAGATTCTTGGTATAAATCATACGAACGAGAATTTAGAAAACAAAGAACAATAAGATTGTTGGATGTTATTTATGATAAAAAAATAATAGATAATGATGTTGCGGATGCTTGTGGTATAGGTCACTGGGCAATTAATAATTGGGAAAAAGCATGATTGATAAAGAATCTTTGCAGGCAGAAATGATGATTGAGCATTTAATATTACAAAATGCTATAGAAATTGATGGGGTTGACTCAGATACTGGAGAAATGATATACTCTATTACTGATAAACTGAAGGAGGTAAACCCACAATTATATAGTGGACTTAAGAAAGACTTTGAGCAACATATGTTTACTCTTATCGATCAAGGTCCAAAAGTAATGAAGTGGAAACTAAATAATGGCTTCTAAATTTTACACTAACGAAGTATGGCTTAAAAAAAGATATCATTTGGATAAAAAGACTCCAGAAGATATTGCAAAAGAATGTGGAGTTACTGTAGAAACTATATATGTTTATTTGGCTAAATTTGGATTAAGGAAATCAAAAAGATGAGTTTGCAACCAGTATTTACAGATTCAAAAAATTTTAATTGTGAAGATCTATATCTACTAACAGTTGGCACAGAGGCAGGTAAAGAAATTTGGCAGACCTGTCACGAAATTGCACACATGTTAGTCAAGAAGAATATTGCCTATGGGAATTCAGCCCTTGATCCTGTACGTATATTTTCGAAGGCGGGACCAAGAGAGCAACTACATGTACGCATTGATGATAAATTAAATAGATTAATGAAGGGTACAGAATATCCAGGGGATAATGATATTGATGATTTAATTGGATACTTAGTATTATTAAAGATAGCAAAGGCCAAAGATGTCAACTGAAGAAGATTTAATAAATCATTTAGATCAATTAAACACCGTTGTTGGTGAATACCTAAAGGGTAGCGATGCAACAAAAATATCTAAAGAGTTATCGATACCACGCAATCGTGTAGTTCAATTAATTAACGAGTGGAAGGTGATGGCCTCTGCTAATGATGCCATTCGTGCTCGTGCCAAAGAGGCGTTGGCAATTGCCGATACCCACTATAATAAACTTATTGCAAAATCTTACGAAGTTATTGACGAGGCATCTTTAACTAACAATTTAGGTGCTAAAACCCAAGCAATCAAATTAGTAATGGATATTGAGTCTAAAAGAATTGACATGCTACAAAAAGCAGGACTATTAGAAAATAAAGAACTAGCAGAAGAAATGCTACAAATAGAAAAGAAACAAGAAATTCTAATGGGTATATTGCGTGATATAGCCTCAGAATATCCGCAGGTTCGTGATGAGATTATGCGTAGACTTTCAGAGGTTGCTAAGAAAGATGAAGTGATTACAATTGTCCACGATGTTCAATGATTTTTTAGAGGCTCTTGCTGACAATCATTTTGAAGAAACTCCAGTTGATGCAAAGACGTTCGTTGAATCTTCAGACTATCTAGGTCAGCCAGGGTTGTCTACAATTCAATATGACATTGTTGAGGCAATGAGTCAAATATATCGTAAAGAAGATTTACAACAATTAATGGGAGAAGAGGATGGTGCAAAGTATTATGAAAAATACACAAAGAACGAAATTATTCTTCAACTTGGGAAGGGTAGTGGGAAGGACTTCACCTCTACTGTTGCTTGTGCTTATATTGTCTATAAGTTATTATGTCTTAAAGACCCTGCAAGATATTTCGGAAAACCAAGTGGAGATGCAATAGATCTAATCAATGTTGCTATTAACGCACAACAGGCTAAAAATGTTTTCTTTAAAGGCTTTAAGTCTAAGATTGAACGGTCTCCGTGGTTTGCTGGAAAGTATGAGGCAAAAGTAGACTCGATAAGTTTTGATAAATCAATCACAGTTTATTCTGGACACTCAGAGCGTGAGTCTCATGAGGGTTTGAATCTTTTGCTTGCAGTTCTTGATGAGATTTCTGGATTTGCTACTGAAGTCGGAACTGGAAATGAGCAGGGAAAGACTGCAGACAACATCTATAAAGCATTCCGTGGATCAGTAGACTCTCGTTTCCCAGACCTTGGCAAGGTAGTTCTTCTATCGTTTCCCCGCTATAACGGTGACTTTATTTCTGAGCGGTATGAAGCAGTAATTGCTGATAAAGAAGTAGTTACAAAAACACATAGGTTTATTATTAACCCCTTGTTGCCAGAAGATGATAAGGATAATTGGTTTGAGATATCTTGGGATGAAGACCATATTCAATCTTATAAATATCCTGGAGTTTTCGCACTTAAAAGGCCAACATGGGAAGTAAATCCTACTCGTAAGATTGATGATTTTAAAATTGCTTTTATGACAGATCTTGGCGATGCTATGATGCGTTTTGCCTGTGTTCCAACATTTGCGTCTGATGCATTCTTTAAACAAGCAGACAAAGTAAGAGCATGTATGACATTAAGAAATCCATTAGATTTATTTAGAAGATTTGAAGAAAATTTTAAGCCAGATCCAGAAAAGGTTTATTATGTTCACGCTGACCTTGCACAAAAACACGACAAGTGTGCGATTGCAATTGCACATGTTGAAAAATGGGTAAATGTTCAAGTAATTAAAGATTATGAACAGATATCTCCAATAGTTGTTGTAGATGCCGTTGCGTGGTGGGAGCCTAAAGTAGAGGGTCCAGTTAACCTATCTGAAGTAAAACAATGGATACAAAATTTAAGAAGGGTTGGCTTTAATATAGGCCTAGTAACATTTGACCGATGGCAATCATTTGATATTCAAAACGAATTGCAGGCGGTGGGTATAAAAACAGAAACAGTATCAGTAGCCAAAAAACATTATGAAGATATGGCGATGTTGGTATATGAACAAAGACTTGCAATGCCTGCAATTGAGTTATTGTTTGAAGAACTTACTGAATTAAAAATAATGAAAAATGATAGGGTGGACCATCCTCGTAAAAAATCTAAGGACCTCGCAGACGCTGTATGTGGTTCTATTTTTGGTGCTATTTCTCATACACCCAGAGATCAAAACCTTGAAGTTGAGGTTCATACTTATCGTGGACAGCCCCGTAGAGTTGACACGCTCCCTGAGAACGTGATACAATATAAACCTATTCCGAAAGAAGTCGAAGACTATTTGGGTAGATTTAATTTACTATAAAAAACAAAATGAATAACAAAGGAGAAAAAATGAATTCATTTAAGAAGATCGCTCTTGGCATGGTTGCAGCCATGACACTGAGCACACTCGTAGTGACACCTGCAAGTGCCAATACCGTTTCTGTAGACGTAACAACAGAAATTTCTGGCGCAGGTACTGCAGCCTCACCATTCACAGTTAAGGTTCCATCTGATAACGTAGTAAGCGTTGCAGATACCTCAACTGTTACAAACAACGAAGCACTTCTTATCACCGCTACAGTTGTTGCTGGAACACCAGTAACATTTACTGCAGTTGGTGCTGGAACACGCCTCGTCTCTGCAATTGGTTCAACAGTTAATGCATCTGCTGGATCATCATCAATCACAGTCACACCTGCTTCAACAACAGCGACTGTATATGCATATACAACAACTACTGCTGCATCTGCGGTTACAGTTTCTGTAACTGGTGCAAGCACAACAATTTATCTTAAGGGTGTTGCAGGTCCTGCATATGAACTTAAGATGTCAATCCCTGCTTCAGGAAATATTTCTGGCAAGGTAACTGCAACTCTTGATGTAGCAGATATTTTCGGCAACGCTGTTGCTGATACAGTAACTGTTACTACTCTTGGTGGCGCAACTGCTGGAACTGTAACTGCTGATGCTCTTGTAACAGGTCGTTACACATCAGAGATTTCGCTTCCTGCTGCTGCTGGAACTGTTGCTGTTGGAGCATCTATTGTTGCACCAACCTCTGTTCCAACAATTAAGTTGGCAACAACTTCTCAGACTGCAATCGTAACAGTATCTGATCTTGCAACTGCACTTGCTGCAGAACGAGCAGGTCGTGCTGCTGATAAGGCTGCTGCTGATCAAGCACTCTCTGCTGCTCTAGCAAAGGCTGCTGCTGATGCTGCAACTGCTAAGGCTGCTGCTGATGCTGCTGCTATTACTGCTGCTGCTGAAATTGCTAAGTTGAAGGCTGATGCTGTAACTGCTAAGGTTGCTGCAGATAAGGCTCTCGCTGATGCACAGGCTGCTGCTAAGGCAGAACTTGATAAGGTCAAGGCAGATAATGCTAAGGCTCTTGCTGACTTGAAGAAGGCTTTCAATGCACTCGCTAAGAAGTGGAATGCAAAGAATCCAAAGGCAAAGGTTACACTTGTTAAGTAATTAACTTAAATAGTGTTAAGATAGGGGGAGAGGGGAAACCTTCTCCCTCTAACTATTTAAGGAAGTGATTAAATTGGTTAACCCAGTTCCAGGTAAAAAAATTACCACAAAGTATCGTATTCCAGGAAAGCATTGGTCTTGCGGATATCACACTGGAGTAGACTATGCAGCACCTGCAGGTACAGAGGTTGTTGCTTGCAAAGGAGGCAAAGTTTTAGAAGCCAAAGACGGAGTATCTTTTGGTGGCTCGTATGGTCTCTCAGTTATTATAGATCATGGCAAAGGTATGAAAGCAGTATATGCACATCTATCAAAAATTTCTGTAAAGTCTGGAGATAAAATAAAGGCTGGACAAAAAATAGGTGAGATTGGTTCAACAGGAAATAGTACTGGACCACATTTACATCTTGAAGTAAGAACTTCTCCGTGGAGATATGCTAATAAAGACATTGATCCTGAAGTTATAATTAATTTTGAACCTAATGTTTAAATAAAATGTTATAATAAGCCTATCAAGCATTGCTTGCGGAGGTCAGGAGATTAAAAAATTAATAAGAATATTGTCAGCGTCACTACTGGCTCTTGGCTTCAACTTATGGATTCCAGAAAACGCTAACGCAACCTGTGTAAATTTTATACAATCACAAACCATATCAGCAGCATATAATGGTGATGCCGAACCTACAGTGCATCATATGGATACTTGCTCAGGTGACGATGTATCTTATCAAATACCAATTGCAACTACCGTGACTTTTGACGGGGTACAATATGAAAACATTTACGCTACAACTAACTCAGTAATTACCTTTGGTCAACCTGATCCCACATACTGGGCATATCCTAATACACCATCTATCTCCCTATACTCAATGGACTGGTTTCCAGGAGTAAGCAATACATCTGGTTTGGATATATATTATTCAGAGGGCGGATTTCAATTAAATCTAAATATGGTCCCTTTTGGTAACTATGGGGCACAACCAAGTACAGTAAATATATTAGTGGCTATTACTAATACTGGCGGTTTAGCGGTGTCCTATAGTTATCAAGGTCCTGAATATCAAAATCTTAGAACAGGGGTAAGGCTTCACAATGGAGATATTGTTTCTCTTGAGGCCTGGGGTGCCACACAGGTTTCTCCTAATTCACCTGCCCCTATATTGCAGGCAGAGCCTATTCCAGAGCCTTCCCCTACACCTACTCAGCAGCCATCTCCAGAACCCTCTCCAACGCCCACAGAAGCCCCTATAACGCCCGAAGAACAGCAAGAGCAGGTAGCAGAGGCAGCGCAACTCGCTAATGAAATATCAGACTTAAATAATCTTATTGCTTCGATAAATGGTGATGAACCAGCAGAAGAAGTTACTCCAGAACCAGACCCTACACCAACACCTGACTCTACAGAAGAACCAGATTTACCTGAACCTGATGTTGAAGTTGATCCAGAGATTATTACTCCAGAGGATCCAAGATTCCCTGATGATGAGCAAACTGAACCAGAAGATCCTACTCCTTCTCCAAGCCCTGATACCACAGATGGTGGCAGCGAAGAGACTGATCCAACTCCAGAGCCTTCAGAAGAGCCAACATCTCAGCCAGAGGAAACAGATCAAGGTCAAGAGCCTGAACCTGAGCAACCTGTTGAGGAAGAGCCTATAGTGCCAGCACCAGATAATAATGACACAGATGATAGTAATCCAATTTCAGCAGATGAACTTAATAAGTTAAATAAACTAATTGGACAAAACGATGCTAAGTTGGCTGCCGAATTATCAAACATGCTAACCGAATTATCTCCAAAAGAGGAAGAAGCAGTAGCAGAAAGTCTTGGAATTAAGGCAGAAGAAATAGCAATAATTGCAGAAGCAATTAAAGACAACCCAGCAATAGCAGTAGCATTTGTAGAGTTTGCGGGTAGAGCAGAAGAAAACGCAGATTTCCTAATGCCTTACACATTAGCGGATGCTATTACTGAAGTACAAACAGAAGCATTTTTAGCAGACCCACTTGGGGTATTAACAGATATAGATTTTGAAACATTGCTAAGTCCTACAGAATGGGGTAAAGATATGACAGATGACCAAAGAGAAAAGGTTCAAGAGGTAGTTATTCCTGTCATTTTGGTAGGAAATATTGTTAGTTCGGTTATGTCACTAAGGAGGTTATAATATGAACATGATTAAGAAGGTACTTAAAGGACTCTTAAAGTGGTTTAAGGCTGCTATTATTGAGAGCATAGCCCAAGTATTTACTATCCTTGGCTTCTTTATTGCTTGGCTTACTCTTACAGGTACCGCCCAGCAGGTAGTGGGAATAGCCACATTAATATCAATAGTCCTATGGCTTGTTACTATCCCGCTTCGTGAAGAGAAAGAATAACTTGGTATAATATAGATATGAAGATTCGTCATACTTTACTATCGTGTATACTTGTATTAGGCCTTGGTGGCTGTGGGTATGACGGTCATTATCGCTATCCATGCCAAGACCCAGCCAACTGGGAAAAGGCAGAATGTAACCCACCTATATGTGAGGCTACAGGAACTTGTACAAAAGACTTGATAGGAAAACAGGATGAGTAAAAAAGAAAGATTAACACCGCAGGATCTTGACGCACGACTTAAGTTTATTCTTGGCATAACGCTTGGAACAATTTTATTAGCGACATCATTAGGAATTTTGTACGCTCTTATATTTGTAACCCAACCAATTGGAGCACAGTCAGAAAATGATAAGATGTTCTTCAATGTGTTGGGATCAGTAGCGACATTTATCACAGGAACACTTGCTGGTTTATTGATTGGACAAAGCGGTGCTAAAGATATTATGCAGGCACAGGTAGATAACAAAAAAGTAGATTCAGAAATTAGAATGGCAGAAGAAAAATTAGATGTAGAACTTGACGAAGTTAGAGCAAGACTTTCTGCCAAGCCAGATGGCGCAATGCCAGCAGAACAACCAGTAGATGAGGAATGGGATAAATAATTATGAAGGATGAATTTCCAGTACCACCAGAAACAGATAAGGCGCCAGCAGGAACGGCTGCTCGTTTAATACAAGTTGCAAAGTCTCAGGTAGGATATATTGAAGGCCCAAAGGATAATGAAACAAAGTATGGGGCCTATACAAAGGCTAACTTTCAGCCATGGTGTGGATCTTTCGTAAATTGGTGTGCTAATGAGGCAGGCGTAAAAGTACCCAATACCGTTTACACCCCTGGGGGTGCTGCTGCATTTAAGAAAGCAGGGTCGTGGATTGATGGAGATTTAGCAGATCCAGAGCCAGGAGATATCGCCTATTTTGATTTCCCATCGGACGGTGTCGATAGGATTAGTCACGTAGGAATTGTTATTGAGGACAACGAAGATGGAACAGTTTGGTGCATTGAAGGTAATACAACTGGAGATGGCAAAAAGGGAAGCCAAAGAAATGGCGGAGAAGCCTGTAAGAAACTCCGTGCATTTAAGAAAAACAAAAAAGGCGTACAAATATCAATAGTAGGATTTGGTCGTCCTAAATTTAAGGGATCTGGAGCAGTAAAATCTCAGGAGCCTGAAAAATCAAATAAAACTACTAAAAAGGTAAAACTATGTCCAACATGTGGACAAAATATGCCTAAAGGTTTGACAGGCGGAGGCGGTTCTGGTACACTTATTCAATAGCACAGAAAGGCTATTCGATGACCTGTATTGCAGTAGTTCGTGATAAAGTAAATAATAAAATTTGGATGGCTGGCGATAGAGGCGTATCCGATGATAATACTATTAATGTATGCTCAAGTTCCAAGATATGGAAAAAAGACGGGTATTTATTTGGGTATGCTGGCTCTATGGATGGCGATAGGTTAAAGCATCTATTTGTTCCCCCAACATTTGATGGCAGGGGCAGCATAGACAAATTTATGTATAGTAAATTCCTTAAAGCACTTAGAAAATTTTATGAGGAGTGGTGGGTTGATACCTCATCGTCATCAGATTTTGGCATGCTGATTTGTGTCAGAGGTAAAATATATGAACATAATGCAGGAGATATGTCTTTAACACAATATGATCAAGACTATTTAGCAATGGGTTCTGGTGGGGATTTAGCATTAGGCTCTTTATATTCAACACAAAAGCAAAAGGATGCAAGAAAAAGAGCAGTATTAGCAGTTAACGCTGCCCTTGCACATTCTATGTCTTGCAAAGGCCCTATTGACATTCTAAGCATTTAGGGGTATACTAAATATATGAATCATATGGGTATGGAAGACTTGTCTCCAGACGAGCAAGAGTTTGGTATTTGGCTGCAAAGCGGTATTGAAAGAGGATGGATAAGCAATCCTTATTGTCACACGCACGACGGTGGCTATGAATACATGAGTGAAGAAGAATTGTCAGAGTGGGAAGATGGCGGAGACCCATGTGAGCATGTAGTTAGGATTTTTATATAATGAAAAAACTTTTTGTTTTAGCAATTGCATTATTACTATTTCCTGTAAATGCTCATGCCACTGGAAATATAGTTGATGCTACTGGAAATATTTTTCTTGCTCCATTAAGATATCAAGAATTAAATACAAAATATGAAGATTGGGAAAATCCCCCATGTGGAGCATCGCTTATTACCCCACAAATTGCAGTAACTGCTGCACACTGTGTTCTTTATGTTGGACAGGGTACTGGCTTTAAGAGCGGGGAAGTTTGGATTCAAGAGCCTGGCAAGAATAAGTCTAATCAATCTGCAAATAGGGCTAAAGTTACTAAAATTATTTATCCAAAAGATCTGTCTGCAAATCAGTGGAAGGTCCCATACCACGATATTGCATTTTTAATTTTGTCTAAGCCATTAGTTGATAAAGTTCAGTTTGAAGTGGCAACTCTTGAAGAGGTTAGGTCATTAATTGATAACTCCTCAACATTATATGGATATGGTCATTTTTTTGGAGATCTTTCAGCATTAGAGTCATGGAGAACAAGTTCTAATAAGTTTCCTCATGCTGATCCAAGAAGAGGTACTGTGACTGCTGTTAAAAATGGTCCACACAATAAAGATATTTGGATAGGATTTCCATATACAATATATTATAAGGTACCACCATGCCGTGGTAATCATGGTTCTGGGACACCAATTACTGCAATAATTGATGGTAAGGAAAAATTAGTTGGTATTGAGGGGTCGTCTTCTGGATGGTCTTGCGATAATAATCCTTACTCTAACATTGTACGTGCTATGGTTGTGGCTAATTATTTAGAATTAATTAAAGATATTGTTGATAATACAAAGACAAATAGTGTTGAATCAGAAATTAAAAAAGAGAGTACAAATATAAAAACAAATAAAGAAAAAATTGTTTTTGTTTGTCAAAATAAAAAAGGCAATAAGATAACATCATACAGGTATAGTGCAAACAATATTAAATGTCCTAGAGGTTATTCTTTAATTAAATAACTATGGTCTGTGGCGCAATGGCAGCGCAATCGGCTGTTAACCGATGGGTTGTAGGTTCGAATCCTACCAGACCAGCAAGGTCCGTTAGTTCAGTTGGTTAGAACGCTACCCTGTCACGGTAGAGGTCACGAGTTCAAGTCTCGTACGGATCGCTTTGGCACTATCGTCTATCGGTTAGGACATCGCCCTTTCACGGCGGAAAGACGGGTTCGATTCCCGTTAGTGCTACGCCTTCGTAACTCAGTGGTAGAGTATCCGCCTTGTAAGCGGAAAGTCGTCAGTTCAATCCTGACCGAAGGCTCTGGTATAATGGAAAACATATGCGTATATTAGGTATTAATGAAACAACACATGATGCATCTATAACATTAATTGATGATGCAAAGATAATTTTTGCTGGGCATGCTGAAAGATTTAGTAAACAAAAAAATGATTGGTTTACTAATGATGAGTTAATAGATTATGCGTTGTCATTTGGAAAACCAGACACAATAGCATATTATGAAAATAGATGGTTAAAAAAGGCCAGAATCTTGACTCGTGGAGGTTTCGGTGGCAATAAGCCATACTATCTAGAACGAAAAGATCTTAGGTGGATTCCTCGTGAATCTTTTAGCCATCATTATTCTCATGCTTCAGCAGGTTACTATACAAGTAAATTTAATGATGCAGTTATAGTAGTTCTTGATGCCATTGGAGAATATAACACTTCTACTATTTGGGTTGGCGAAGGCACAAAAATTAGACAGGTATATAAAAAGAATTATCCGTATAGTTTTGGATTATTCTATTCTGCTTTTACGCAGTTGGTTGGACTAAAGCCAAACGAAGAAGAATACATATTCATGGGAATGGCTGCTTATGGAGACTGGACAAGATATTATTCAAAAATTAAAGAATATTTTCCACATGTAGATATTCAAAAATATAATTTTCATAAAGGAATATATGATTGGGATGAGATAATAGATGATCAAGCAAAATTTGATATTGCTGCTGCTGTACAAAAGGTATATGAAGATAGGCTTGTAAACTTTATGGCAAAAGCACAACAACTAACTGGAAAAAGGAATTTGGTTTTTATGGGCGGATGCGCCTTAAACTGTGCAGCGAACACAATGCTTTGGAGAATGTTTGATGATGTTTGGATTATGCCAAACCCAGGCGATGCAGGATCTTCTCTTGGCGCTGCAGCCGCAGCCTATGGAAAACATTTAGATTGGAATCATCCATATCTAGGATATGATTTAGGTGGAAAATATCCAGTAACAGAAATAATTACTGGCTTGGTTAGGGATAAAATTGTAGCAGTGGCAACTGGAAAAGCAGAATATGGCCCAAGAGCATTGGGAAATAGAAGTATACTAGCAGACCCCAGGGATCCAAGCATTAAGGATAAAGTAAACCTAATTAAGAAGAGAGAACTTTTTAGACCATTTGCTCCAGTAGTTATGGAGGAATATGCACACAAATGGTTTAAAATGAATTTTACAAGCCCTTATATGCAATATGCTGTTGAGTGTTTGCAACCAGACAAGATACCTGCCGTTATACATAAAGATGGAACTTCAAGGGTACAGACAGTAAATAAAGATCAGCATCCAGGTCTGTATGAAGTTTTGTCAAATTGGTATGCTATGACTGGAGTTCCTATATTACTTAACACTAGTTTAAATATAAAGGGGCAGCCATTAATTAATGATGAACAAGATATAATTAATTGGGAAAATCAGTATAATTTTAAAATTATTGGTGGTGGTAATAATGTTTAAAAAAATAAAAACATGGATATTGAGGTATAGAGCAAAAAAGGCAATAAAAAAAATAAATAATGACAGAAATTGGATATATTGATGAACGATAAAGAAGAATACTTTAAAAAACAAAAAAAGTCATTATTAAAAACAAATCAGGTAAAACGATTTTGGACTATAGATGAGTATGGTCATGGATTTTTTTTACCAATGACAAGAACAAGAGACTTCGAGCCTATTTATAATGGTAAGTTAGACAGCCTAAAGCCTAACGAAACCTACACCTCTATGTGGGCAGAATTTGATACAAATCCAAATATGGTAGATGATTATTCAATATCATATAAAATGAACAAAGATGGTTTTAGGTCTGATAACTTTATTAAAAAACATGAAGGGCTTCACATCTTGTTTGCGGGGTGCTCAGAAACTTTTGGCTCTGCTGCAAATCTAAATGATGTTTGGGCAAAGATGTGCTATGATAAAATTAGTTCTTATAAGAGGGTTTCTGGATATTTTAATATAGGTCATCCTGGCGCCAGTATGTTCACTATATTAAACCAAATATTAGTTTATATAGAAAATTATGGCAGTCCAGACTTGCTTTTATTAAATGTACCTAATTTTGAAAGAACATACGGATGGAGTTTTGATCATAATCAAATAATGCAAGAAACAGATCAAGGCATTCACTCTAATAAGAAAAAATATTTTGATCGAATATTTCAAAACGCATACTTGTATTGGACGTTAGAAAGAATGTGCAAGATCATGAATATAAAACTAATCTGGTCATGTTGGCAGCAGGTAGATGCCTTTAATATTGAATTTCTTGATATTTTTAATAATTATATTTCTATTACCAATGCAGAGGACTTTGGCAAGTATCATATGGAAAATTGGGATAAATATAAAGACATACCTTATTCCTTAGTTAGAAGAGATGCCCAGCACCACGGTACATTTATTCATAGATATTGGGCAGACAAATTTATTGAAGCAGTGAACAATTATGAAATTTGATTTGTATACAGAATACTTATCTAAACTTAAGGCTAATGATGACTTTGTTAGTATAATGGAGGCAAGGGTTGAGTCAATCCTAAAAAATTTTCAACAGTCTGCAATGAATCACCCGTTTGCTAGTAAGGGAAAAAATTTTTTACCTATATACGATATAGATAGGATTTTGGAAAGTAATCAAAAATATTATTCACTAAATTCTGAAAGGCTGGACAGTTCTTATTTAAACAACAAAGACATTGAATACAGTTTAAACAATGAAGGATTTCGTGGAGATGATTTTAAAAGCAATCATGAAGGCTTGCATGTTTTATTTGCAGGATGTTCAGAAACTTTCGGAAACTCATCAAGAATAGAAGATAACTGGTCTCATATTGTTTATGAATATTTAAAAGAAAAAAATAAAATGTCTGGATATTTTAATGTAGGATTTCCAGGTGGAAACATAGAGATAATAATTCATCAAATTATGAACTATATCTTGAGATATGGGGCACCCGATATTTTATTAATTATTTTTCCCAATATAGAAAGAAAAATTTGTTGGGTAGACAATAAGTTTAAATTAAAAAATAAAAAAACTGAAATAGAATTAAATACAAATTTGTCAGACGATCAAAAACAATATTTTGAGGATTTATATAGTGCATGTTTGACCTATATGCAACTATCCTTGTTTTGTAAAATATTAAAAATTAAACTTCTATTTTCTACTTATGATAGCGTAGACTCTCTTGGAATTAAAACTTTGTTTAATTTCCCCGAATTTATCTCTATCAATAATAGTAATGATTTTATGAAATATGCACAAACCTTAACCGAATATGAAAAAAGAGAAGATTTATTCATACGCAGAGATAATAGTCATAGAGGAGTTGCCTTTCATAAATTTTGGGCAAAAAGGTTTATTGACAAATTAGAGGATGATGGTATAATATATAAGGAGGAGAAATAATGGAACTTATTGGACACCCGCTTTTAAGAAACTACCCTGGAAATATTGACACAGATATTGAGTGGCACTATATATCTAAAGAAGATTATATGGAGATGGAGTCAATACTTACTGAAGGTGTTACCTTTTTTGATCCATTTATTATTGATAATTTTTATCCTCAAGACATGTTTGATGAATTAGTGTCAATTTGTAATTCTTTTGATCTTTCCAAAATAGATTATTCTAATCAAATGAATAAATGGGAACAGGTTGTTAATATACCTCAAAAATTTATCGATTATGCAGTAAATAAAATAAGAGATGCTTTAGGCACATCAGATATTCACTATGCCTATCATATGTATGCACATCATCAAATAACTTCAGAGGGCAGAGTTCCAAAACTTCCATTACATATAGACTGGGCACCAGGCGCATATATGGTAGATCTTCATATTGGAGGCAATCGTGATTGGGGCTTTGTTGCAAGATATGAAAACTTTATCACTAAGCCAAATCAGGCTGTCATTTGTCAACCACAGTTTGACTTTCACTATAGACCCAAGTGGAACTCTCAAGATACAAATGAATATTATCAGGCACTATTTTTTCATCTTGTTAATAGAAATAACTGGTCTATTCCAAATGAGTCTATTAAGCAGAACAGATCAGACTATCTAAATTCTAAATATAATTTTGGAATAGACTTTAGAGAAACTGAAATTTTTAAAAATTTTCAAGAGCAAAGAAATTTAATTTTTAACAGATTGTATACAAGATCTATGATGGCAAAAGGATTGCCCCTGCCTCCGTGGGACGAAATTCCTTCTGAGCAAGACACCAATATACATCAAAGAAAGGGAGTAATCCCTGCAAACAATATAAATCAGAATGAGGAGAAGTGATTGATGGAATCAAGTAAAAAAAGTTTAATAAAAACTATAAGTTGGGAATCTTTCCATTTAATAGGAGTTGCTGGAGTAATTTATTTATTTACAGGTGAATGGGAATATGCAAGCCTAGGAGCACTAATATATATAGGATGGGAAGCAATTGGTTACTATATTCATGAAAGAGTATGGGCAAAGTTTGGGAATAGGGTAAAATAATGAGAATTAAAATTATTAAATTTGTTGTAAAACTATTGGGATACGAATGGTCTGGTGATAATCTTAATTTGCCAGTTTGGCAGGTAAAGGCTAAGAAGAAGGGCAAGTAATGCCCTACGTTATTTCTAGCGCATGCATAGATATAAAGGATAAGTCCTGTATCGAAGAGTGTCCTGTTGATTGCATTTATGAGGGTAACAGGATGATGTATATAAATCAGGATGAGTGTATTGATTGTGGGGCATGTATGCCAGTGTGCCCAACAGAAGCAATATATTGGGAAGACGACCTTCCTGAATCTGAAAAAAAATTCAAACGAATTAATACTGAATTTTTTATACCAATAGGAAATTTGCAGGGAGCAAGAAATCAAATTGACAAAGATATGGATCATCCAGAAGTAAAGGATACATAAAGTGCCGAAGTATGAGTATTGCTGTAATAGATGTGAAAAATTTTATATCATAGAACGATCAATCAATGAAGACGACCCTGGATATAAGTGTACACTGTGTCAAGAAAATTTAATAAGGGTTTATAGTTCTGTGGGGGTGATTTTTAATGGTTCTGGATTTTACAAAACAGATAACAAAAAATAAAGAAAAAAGAATATACGTTATGATTCCAACACTTTTTGATGACTCTATTTATGGAACTGTGCTTGACGCAATAGACAAGGCTACTTATCCAGAAAGATTGACTTTTGGCCTATCTATTCAAGGGGTAAGCAATATAGATTTTTCAACTATAAAAAATGAAAAACGTATTCTATTTCTTGATAAAAATATTGCCTATGGAGTTGGAAAAACAAGATATCATTTGCAGCAACTACATAATGATGAGGACTATATTCTAAGTATTGACTGCCATACAGGATTTCAGGATGGATGGGACGTTTCTTTAATAGAAGAGCATTCTAAGTTGGGCAGCGACAAGGCAGTAATAACACAATTTTTGTATGATACCTTTGCAGATAAAAAATATGCAAAATCTAAATATGTATACTCTGAAACAGATAATTGGTGTGTTATGTATTTGCCACATGCTGATCTTAAAAATGTTTCTTTTGTTACTGGAAGTAATAAAACACAACGGGCAGCGCCACACTTTTTATTTGCCACAAAAGAATTCGCAAAAATACCATATCCATATATGTATTTTTGGGGGGACGAAGACTCTATGCTTTCTATAAAATTATATTGCAATGGTTTTGATATGTATGAATTAGAAAGCACTTTTTTAACTACAGTTTCTAAGGATAAGTGGTCTTGCATTAGAAGAACTCAGTGGTTTTGGACTGCAGCCTCAAAATATACAACACAATATAATATTAAAAATTTACCAAATCATATACATGATGAAGCATTAGGGGAAAAGGCGCTATTTGAATATGATTATCATGACTTAGAGTATTCCTATCATTTACTAAATTCTGAAAAAAATGATGGGGTAAACCTTTCATTTGAATTTGCTAATTTGCTTGAAAACGGCTATAATGATATACTAAAGGAAGACTGGAGGGGTCCAGTCCGTTCCCTGTGGGACTATTTAAAATTTCATAACATAACAACAGAACAATTAAATAATACAATTAGTCTATTGAGAAAAAGGTCGGGTAAAATATGATAAGAATGAAGACAAAAGAGCAAGAGCCACAGTGGATTCTACAGGTGGCGGACAGATGCGATAGTTGTGGGGCACAGGCTTTGGTGAAAGTTACTGGCGTAACTGGAGAATTATATTTTTGTGGTCATCATTATAATAAAATTATGGATAATGCCGTTGGGTATGACAAGATGATGAAGTTTGCCTATGAGATTGTAGATGAAAGACACAAACTTGACGAGAATAGACAACAAGGAGAGTCTTATTCGTGAGCAAAGACTCTGAAAACTTTAAGTTTATATTTCATGGGAATTATGACGTATTGCCGATAAAAAAATATTTAGACAAGTATCACTCTGAATGGCTTACGGACACAAGTAGACAAGATACATATTCGGCACATAGACATACTAACTCTATCTTTATCTATGATATAGACGCTTCTTGGAATCCAGGGGATATGTATAAGATAGAGACTAAGACCAATGATCAAGATTTAATAGAATTATCATTGCCAATAATTAATAACTTAGAGAAAATTCATAAAGGAAAAGTCGGAAAGGCTGTATTTATTAAATTACCCCCATTTAAAAATGTAGACAAGCACAAAGATGTTGGTGGATACTTGGAGTCAGTTAGAAGGCATCACATTCCAATAATTACCAATGAGAATGTATCGTTTGTTATAGATGGTGAAAAAAAATTTATGGATGTTGGTGAAATTTGGGAAGTAAACAACAACAAAATGCATCAGGTATGGAACGAAGGAGATACGGATAGGATTCACCTTTTAATAGACATAATACCTAATGATATAATAGGAGATCATCATGTATGAATATAGAGTAAAAAAAATAACGGGAGTTGTGGATGGAGACACTGTTGATGTTGACATTGACCTTGGCTTCAATGTGTCCTACTCCCAGCGAGTACGCCTTGCTGGTATTGACACTCCAGAATCACGGACCAAAGACAAGTTTGAAAAAACTCTCGGACTTGAGGCAAAAGAGTATTTGAAATCTAAACTGAAAGATGCTACACTTATAGTTATTAAGACAGAAAAGCCAGACTCGTCTGAGAAGTATGGACGTATTCTGGGATGGCTTTATGTTGATGGTGATACCGTCTCAATCAATGATCATATGATTGAGGACGGCTATGCCTGGGGCTACCTTGGAGATACCAAGGTTAAAGATTTTAGCGCTTTGGCAAAGCAGCGAGAGAAAGCAAAAAATGCAAAATAATATTGATATCGACCATCTAATTTTAAATGGTGTGCTCGAACCAGTGGGGCTAGATCAGGAAACTGGTGAAATGTTGTATAACTTTACTAGTAAACTAGAAAAGATTTATCCAGAGTTGCATAGAGAAGCAATGAATATGGTAAATCAAAAAGTAATGCGACTTTGGGAGCAAGGTTTTGTAGAAATAGACCTTACTTCAGAAAATCCACTTGTTAAATTAACATTAAAATCTTTTGATGATGCTGAAGTAAGTCGCTTAGATAGCGACGATCAATATAGTCTAAAAGAGATAAAAAGAATATGCTCTAATTAGTAGTATAATGGTTGCATTATGGAGTATCTCGTAGGCTTCTTTAGTTCTTTTATTTTAATATATTTTGTTGCTAAAGTAAGCAAAATAATGGGGCATCTAAATAATCAGCCAATAAGAACTATTAAAAAACGTCAAAGTGATATTCATGCAATTGTATACCCTTTACTTCAGGTATATCATGCCTCTGTGGGTAGTAATAGGCCAAGAAAAAAAACACAATCTATGGTTCATGAAGAAAAAAATAGCATTAAGGTAATAATAATGGACAACAATGCCTATTGGATCAAGGATAATGTTTTTTATACAGCAGAAATATCAATTGATGGAAATGTTAATAAAGATACGACCAGGGTGGTTGACATCATGACCATGAATAGGGTACAATTGGATAAGATGCTGTTTATTGTAGATAAATTACGAGAAGGGATTGCAAATGATAGTGGGGGTAAAGGGAACTAGTAGTTTTGACGACTACCACGTTTTCCTTCGTGCTATTGGGGTTGCGCTTTCTAGTTTACCAGAAAACGATTCGCACTTTTATATTTATTCTGCTGGCCCAGCGCCAGTAAATAAAATGGTTATGGAATTTGTAAATATATCAGAACGTGGGATGAAGTCTAGAAATAAAAAAATAAAGATGTACAAGGTCGCTCCATCTTGGATAGAAGAAAATATGAAAGACGTGGATTATTTTATATTTTTATCCAAAGAAAACGAGCCAGTGTCACGCCTTGTTCGTGAAGCAGAACTTAATAATGTCGAAGTAGGAGTATTTAGATACTAAGGGAATATATGAATATACAATCATTAGAACAAATGGAACAAATTGTAAAAAATAGCAAATCACTTTCATGGGATGGGTGGGATGTTATAAATAGATATAAGTCTGAAAAGGCCAGGACGTCGAAGTATGGACAATATATTAATGGTAGATGGTATATGGTAAAAAGATTTAAGCCTACACGTAATGGCTGGGATATACCAGAAAGTTTAATAAATGCACAAACTTAAATGGAAAGATAGTGCAGCCTGCATAGATTATGACACTAACATATTTTTTGATAAATATGAAGAAGAAGAGCCACTGAGATTAGCGGTTGATAAGTTATGCATGAAATGTCCTGTTGTAAAAACTTGTTTTGCTGTTGGTGTTTCCACAAAAGAGTGGGGAGTTTGGGGCGGGATTTATTTAGAAAGTGGAACAATATCTAAAGAGTTTAATAATCATAAAACCGCACAAGATTGGGCAGATATATGGCAAAACCTAACAATGGGAAAAGATGAATAATAAAGAGTATTTAGAATTTTTAAGAAAAAAAAATAAAGATATTTTATCAAAATGCTATTACTGCGATGGTTTTGCATTAACAATAATTGCTGATGGATATGCAATAAAACCAGTATGCAAAGATCATGATATTAGATCGCTTGAAGAAATTGAGGAGGAAATAGAATGATAATTCAGATAATCGGTTTACCTGGATCTGGTAAGACTGCATTAGCGGTAGCACTTAGGGAAAGAATAAATGCAATTCACCTTAATGCCGATGAGGTGAGGTCTACAGTTAATTCTGATCTTGGGTTTACCTCAGAAGATAGGGTTGAGCAGGCTCGGCGCATGGGAGAGATGGCGAGACTAATTGGAAGCCAGGGCGTTGCTCCTGTCATTGTTGATTTTGTTTGTCCTACCACAGAAACAAGAGAAGCCTTTGGCCCAGCAGATGTTGTTATTTGGGTAGACAGGATTAAGCAAGGCAGATTCGAAGATACAAACAAAATGTGGCAAGATCCAGAAAGATTTGATATTAGAATTTTGGATGGATACACCCTAGAAGAAGAGGTAAACACAGTCATACAGGTAGGTGGATTGTTTGATTGGTCTGCCCCAACCACTTTACAGTTAGGTAGATACCAGCCTTGGCATGAGGGTCATCAGGCTCTTAAAAAAGAGGCTCACAAAAGAACTAAGCAGGTATTGGTTGGTGTTCGCAACACATACAAGACATCAGAGAAAGATCCACTAAAGTATAATGAAGTCGCAACATATATCAAACAAGATAATCCATTTAAAGATACATTAGTCTTACGACTACCAAACATTACTAATATTGTTTATGGTCGTGATGTTGGTTATAAGATTGAACAAGTAGATTTGGGGGCAGATATTCATGCTATTAGCGCTACTGAAAAGCGTAAGCAAATGGGCATTTAGTATTATAGAAAATGCTGGTAAAGCAATAAATGATGCAGACGAAAGAATATACTTTGGGGAAAAGATAGATGAGAGTAACGAAGAGTAGATCTTTTGCAAAGGCTTGGAGTTACAGAGTTTTTGGTACCTTGACTTCTTTTATAGTTGTGTATATAATTACTGGTGAGGCTGTTTTGGCTACTGCAATTGCATTATGGGAAACCGTGCTAAAAATAGGAGTTTATTATTGGCATGAAAGAATTTGGGACAGGATACAGTGGGGTAGAAAATAATGTATACAGATGCTATGCGTAGGGCTTTTAGATCTCTTGATCATTTTGCACCTAAAGGGTTTCAGTTAGAGTTAGTCGATAATGATAGTTTTATTACTGTTCGTGCCTCAGAAAAATCTTTTATGTCCCTACTTGACGAAGATAAGCGTCGTGCTGTAGAATATATGGTGAGAGTCAAAAAGGCTCTTGAGGATAATGGAGCAATTGTCCTTTTAGTTCGTGAAGGCGGTAAAGAGTAATGCAAACATTTCTACCATCCCCAAACCCAATGTCTTCTGCAAGATTTTTAGATAGCAAACGACTTAATAAGCAAATACTTGAGTGCTATCAAATTCTTAATGTGCTATCTGGCAAGTCTCCAACAGGTGGATGGCGCAATCATCCTGCCGTTCTAATGTGGAAAGGTTATGAGCGAGGTTTATGGCAATATGTACAAGCAATGATCTTTGAAGCACGTAAGCGTGGTATTCGTACAGAAAACAACGAGGCTAACCTTAACCGACTTAAGGATCAATGCTGGAACGAATGGGGAAATAATGTTCCTCAATTTTGGAATGATAGTACAAAACTTATGCGTGTAGTTACAACTCACCGTGCTAATTTATTTGACAAGGATCCACTATATTATGCACGTTTTGGTTATGCAAAACATAGTTTATACAATCAGCCATGCTGCTCTGGATGCAAATACTATTGGGTAACACATGAGGGTAGAAATGCTTGATCTATTGATTTTTATTTTAGTAGTTATTTCTATTGGCTTCCTTTCAATAGAAAATATTAGATTAAAAAATAAAGTTAACGAGTTAAATTTTTCTCTTATTCAATCGTATCTTGACATTGAAGCAATTAAAAAAATAAATAATAAAAAAGAACAAATTGAAAAAGATCACCTAATAGCCTTTTTAGATGATAGTAGAGACTCTGCCTATTCTTACATATCAGAAGCCCAAGAAAAAATTAATATTTTTATTAATGAACTTGAATCTGATGTAAATTATTTTAATAGTTTTGAAAATATTGCAAAACAAGATATGCACTATGAGTTAATTAAAAAATTTATCAAGCATTATAATTCACTTAAAGATTTGTTGCCAAAAGATGATAAACGCTAGAGGTATTCCAACGAGCACGTGTCCGAGTTGTAGTTCGGACTTGTTTAAAGTAGTGGTTAAGTTTGATCCTGTAGATTACGAGATAGGGTTATACTATCTCGATGGAGAGTGTGCAAAGTGTGGCACATTAGTGACAGTACCAACACCATTAGATCATCCAGAGAACCATAGGAGAGCGGAATGAAGGAAATATTATTATCTACATTAACAGGATTTGGATGCGGAGTTATATTTGCTGCATTCAAACTACCAGTACCTGCACCACCAGTATTTGCTGGGGTTGCTGGTATAATTGGTTTATGGCTAGGCTACGATGCCATAACCAAGTTCATATCCTAGGAGGAAATAATGAATGAACAAATGAAAGCAATGCTTGCATCATATGGAAGATCTGTTCTCGGTGCTGCTCTTGCTCTTTATATGTCTGGCGTAACAGATCCTAAGACGCTTGCATACTCACTATTGGCTGCAATCGCACCAGTGGCATTGAGAGCAATCAATCCTAATGACAAGGCTTTTGGAAGAATGCCTGCTGTTGAGGAAATTGCAGAAGTTTTAAGTGCCGTAAAGGTAAAGAAGGCTCCTGTAAAGAAAACTGAAAAGAAGCCCGTAAAGGGTGGCGGTGGCGGAAAGCCACATCAAGTTAAGTAATTAACTTTTGGGCGGGGAGATAATTTTCTTCCCGCCCTTAAACTTACTGTCTTTCTTTGATTTGATTCTCTAAATATTCTTCAGAATATATATCATGTCCAGGCTTGTCTGTGTATTTATTATAGTCAATAGGATCGCTAAATCCTTCTGGCAAATTCCAAATTCTTCTTTTTTCAGCAATTAAATGAAAATCAAAAAAGTCTTTGACTGTTCTTTCTTTATTGGTTAAATCAATAAAATGGTTTTTCCCATATCTAAATAAATTTTCAACTTCTTTGTATGGATTATATTTAGAGTAATCTAAAACATATTTTTCTTTTTTAATATTTACTATTTCGTGATATTGCGTATGATGAAATGATCTTGTGTTATCATGAATAATAATTGCTCTATCATAATAATTATATATATTATATCCATCACAAAATAGTCTCAACGAAAACTCTGGCTCCTCTCCAAAAAATGTTATATAGGTAGACATTTGAAAATGATCAATAAAATGCTTTCCAGAAAAAACAAAATGTGCTGATAAAAAGTTTGTACAAAGTAAATGATCTACTTTGTTTTTATCAAAATCAGACTTTAGGGTATGATAGTAGGGCGCTATATCTACAACTGGAATGCCATTGGACCAGTTTAGGTTATGAAACCAAACTGGAATATCTTTGTCATCGTAATAATGATAGGTTATCTCCTTACCATAAACATCATATTTCATCATGTGTTTAGAAGACAAGATTACTTTTTTATTATTTGTTTTTTCAACAACTGTTTCATAATCTTTAATTACATAAAAATCCCAGTCTTTGATGGCATCACTATGAGAATCTATTTGCAAAAAATAATCTTCTTCAACGCACATACTTTTAAGTATACTTCTTGCTCTGGTTACTCCAAACACTTGATCTAAGTCTACACAAACTATGTCTATAGTCGTATTTGGAAATTTTGACTTCAATTCTGGGTATGTGTCATTTTGCATGCAAACCCCAAATCTCAATCTTTCAGGATGTCTTGCTTTTGATATTAGATTATTTATAGTTTCTTCTACTGAAAAAACATCTCCACGATAAGCAGCAATTGATACAAATATTTTTTTATGCATAACTTTAATTGTACCACAAGACAACTTATGATATAATTAATGTGTACCTGCCCAAAGGGGGGTATAAACTGAACTCGCTTAACAAGGAGGAAATAATGGTAAGTTCATTTGCATTGGATCTATTTAAGGATCCATTTTTTATTGGTTTCAACCGTGAGTTGGACCGTCTTTCAAATATCCATCGTGAGGCAACTCGTCAATCTTATCCACCATATGATGTGGTAAAACTTGATGAGGACACTTACAAACTATCTTTAGCCCTTGCTGGTTTTAGCAAGGACGAGGTAGAGGTTTCTGTGGATAATGGAAGTTTAGTTATCAAGGGTGAGAAAACCGAAGAGGACTCCACAAATGTCCTACATAAGGGTATCGCAACCAGAAAATTCACACGCACCTTTGCTCTTGGAGAGTATATGGAGGTTGATCGTGCTGAAATGGCAGACGGTATTCTTAGCGTCTTTGTGGAAAGAAACATTCCCGAAGAAAAGAAACCAAAAACTATCAAAATCAAGTAAATAGTGATATGATATAGTCAGTCCCTCACAGGACCTTGGGATGGAATAGTTACCATTTCCTTTATATTCGGCCTTCGTGCTTGAATTCCTGTGAGGGATTTTAATTGGTAGGTATAATAATCCTATCTATGACTGACAAAGAACTTCATAGGCAAAAGCAGGCTTATAAAAAAAGGCTGACAGAAATAAAACAGTCTAATGGGTGTGCAGACTGCGGAGAGAACAATCCAATAGTTTTAGACTTTGATCACTTAAAAGATAAAAAATACAATATATCAAGAATGATACATGATGGGTTTTCCTGGAGATCTATCAAAAAAGAGATAGAAAAATGTCAGGTAGTATGTGCTAACTGCCATAGAATAAGGACGTATAATAGACTTATAGAAAAGGCCTGCTAAGGTCTACAAGCAGAAGGTATGGTATACTTTAACTATGATTATTTTTGATGACCTGTCTATCAATAAAGAAGACTTGCTGAGAATTAAGGCTTACATCTCAAATCTACAAAATTGGATATCCGATGAAAACGATCCTTTAATAGAAAAGGTAGAAATTCTCGGATCTGGTGTTCCAACTTATGATATTTCTGATCAGATAGTTTCTTGGCTAAAGTCTTTTGCACAACGCAACAGATTAGATGTAAATAATGTTGTTAATATTTATGCTATTAAACTAAACAAAAAAGACAACAAAGAAGATATTGACTATGAACAACCAAAATATTTCAACAATGAGTTATTGTCTGTAATATTCTTTTTAGATGACTCTGATGCCCACATGTTTATTTTTAATGAAGGCGAAGAGTCAAAAGAGGAAGATCTAACTGTTTATACAATGTTTTCTCCAGTATCTGGAAGAGGCTTTGTATTAGACACCACCAAGTGGCATGCCTATTCTTTGCCATCTGGAATTGATGCTCAATATTTAATTAAAGTTGATTTTGAAGGAAAGATTGTAAGCAATCAGGCTTCTACAGTCTACGACTTGGAGTAATTTATGCCGTACAAGATTGGTGCTAAAGGGTCATATGGTTGTGATGGATATCCAGCCCTAAAAGAAGGCACCAACGAGGTTATGGGATGTCATAAGACTCGTTCTGAGGCTGCAGCACAGATTTACGCTATAAACCGCTCTGAGGGCAATATAGGCAAAGCAATGGTCAAAGAGGGCGACATGGTTATGGCCCCACATGAAGAAGAAATGTATGTTGGTCGTGTTGTTCATGTTATGACAGAAGGAATGTTAGGAACTCCAGGATCAGAATATTCCATTGAGGCAAGCCCCACTGAGCCAGCAATATTAATACAATTATTTGAAATGGAAGAAGGCGGTCTTGAAGAGACTGAGTATTTTGTTGGAGCAAAAGCATCAGAAGTAATGGTTATGCCTTCATTAGAATCAAACATAGGAATGGATAAATCTGTATCTGGCAGTCCTTCTGATGATGAAGAGGATGACGAAGACGAAGAGGATGATGTTGAAAAAGCATATGAAGGATGTGGTTGTCCAATGTGTAAAGAATTAGATGTAACCTGTGACCAATGTCCTCAATGTCAATCTGGTGAAATGAAGTCAGACTGCTGCGCCAATGTAAACAAAAAGGCCCCATGCTGGGATGGGTACGTGCAAAGAGGGATGAAGCCTGGTGATGGCGGACGCATGGTTCCCAATTGTGTTCCCGCAGAAAAAGCAGACGATCTTTGGGAAGATGATGACACGGTAGTTTATGAAACAGATTCAGTATCCAAGGCTGAGGGGTATTCTCCACCAGCAGGTGCTCGTGCAGCAGCACGTAAAGCAATTAAATTCAAAGAGCAGGGTAAAGCAAAAGGCGCAGGTACATCAGTAGGGTGGACTCGTGCAGGACAACTTGCAAGAGGTGAAACACTTTCACTAAGCACAGTTAAAAGAATGTATTCTTATTTTTCTCGTCATGAGGTAGATAAAAAGGGGAAGGATTGGGCGAATCAATCTAATCCGTCTAATGGGTACATTATGTGGTTAGCATGGGGTGGGGATGCTGGCTTTGCATGGTCACGTCGTATCGTGAATGCAGAAAAGGATAAGGCTTTATTTGCTGATACCTTTAATTCAATAGAAAAACAAAGCAAGAAAGTCCGTGGTAGCGGTAATGTCGTCTGGGAAATTTAAAAGACACGACAAGTTTAATCCTATTCAAATTAAAGATGGGATGATTGTTCGTCTTAGAAAAGATGGGACAATAAAAGCAGTCCTCGGCAAATTCGGTGAATATAAGAAGGATAAAAAATAATGGCACTACATAATCAATTATTAGTAAATGGATACTCAATCAATCCAATCAAAATAGAAAAAGATGCTATAGATTGGATGACAGATCTTGTTAATAGTATAGATATGAAAATCATCCAAGGTCCATATGCCTCATACGTTAGCAAAGAGGGAAACAGAGGTTTAACATGTGTAGTTATGATAGAGACTTCACATATAGCATTACACATATGGGATGAGCCATCTCCTGGAGAAATTCAGTTCGATCTTTATACCTGTGGTGAACTTAATATCGATTTAGTTCTTAAAAAATTAGAAAATGGATTAGGATTATTTGATTATAAGTATATCGTGTTAGAAAGAGAAACTGGCTTTAATGTTTTAAATATAAATGGCAAGGACCAAACAAAATAAAATGGGGTCCGTTGTCAAGAAGCGTCGCAAGCGCATGGCCAAGAAGAAGCACAGAAAGAGATTAAAAAGACAACGATGGGCAAGACGGAACAAGTAAAAGAACTAATTCATTTCACAGCAGACTGGTGTGTTCCATGCAAAAAAATGGAACCAATAATAAATCAGTTTATTTTAGATAATCCTGAAATAAAATATTCTAAAATAAATATAGAAAAGGATAAGGCTGATTTTGATTTTTTTAATAAAAAGTATAACATTATGTCTGTTCCAACCTTTATGGGGTTTGTTGATCAAAAACTAATAGATACTCATTCTGGAGTTGCATCTGCCTTTACATTAAAATCTTTATTCGGATAAAAAGTTTTTAAATAACTCCATAATCTCTGCAGTATATTTATCATAATCTATATCCAAAATTAAATGGCCATCTGGCAATTTATGAACTTTAATTTCTTGTCCTATTTTGAACAAAATGTCTTTTAACTGATGTTGTAGTTCCATGATCCTATTTTAGCACCCCTGGTTGGATTCGAACCAACGACAAACGGATTAGAAGTCCGCTACTCTATCCACTGAGTTACAGGGGTATATTGTTATGTATATACTATCTTACTGATGCCAGACTTAACAATTACATCATAACAAAATTCACAAGGTCTTGATAGTCTTGTTTGGCCAGATCTATTAACTCTTGCAATGTATATTTTTGCACCCTTTAGCCCAGAAACCTTTTTAATAGCATCAACTTCGGCATGAATATGAGCATCTGCAATGATATCTTCTTTATTATTATTCAATACTTGAGGATGGTTCCTTACCTTATTTATACCAGTAGATATAATTCTTCCGCCACGAACAATGATTGCTCCGTGCTTGTATCTTCTAACCTGTGATGATCTTGCCAGATTAGCAGCAATAGCCAGATATCTTTCTTCTGACTTAGAGAAATTACTTACAACTTCCTTCGGCATTTACAACACTTACCTTATCTTTTAAATAACTTACGTACCCCTGGTTGGATTCGAACCAACGCTTGCACAATTTTAAGTCGTGTGCCTCTACCACTGGGCTACAAGGGCTTGGGTGCCAGTCACGAAGTCCGTTTCTACGGAAGAATCAACTACTGGCTCTGCTCCTTAGATGCTGTCTGCTTGGGCCTGTTCGACACAGGTTATTCAACGACTACCACCAGCGTAATTTTCAGGGCAGTTGTACTCATCGAGAGGTCGAATTCCTGATGAGCCTTGTAGAGCAGGTAGGACTTGAACCTACGATAACCGAATTATGAGTTCGGGGCCTTGACCAACTTGGCTACTGCTCCTTAAACCTACTATTCGTAATCTTCTTCTATACCGTCTTCGTTCCAATCATCATGAAAACGAGGGGAGTCTTGAAACATCCCCCAGGTAGGCTGATCTTCTACCATATCTTGTCCAAACATAGATGAATATGTGTCGTTATACATAACTGCTTCTGCAAATGATCTGCTCATTTTACTGCCTTTCTGTTTAGGTTGTATACTAATTATAGAACAAGGCAAGGTAGATTGTCAAATACCGTCGTCTTCAAGCCTTCGCAATATTTCTGCGGTATTTGGATCAGCAAGCATTTCATCAAGAGCCTGTTTAACTGCAGGCCTCATTTCTGGCAGGGTATATAAATCATTCTTCGTAATATTATATAATAACTGCCTTATTCTTTCACAATCATCATGTCTATACCATGTAGAACAGTATAGTTTTTCATCATACTCAACAATATTCGGACAAGACTTATAGTCTTCAACGATCTGGTCTATAATGACTTTTTGAGCCTTTTTACAGCCATTACAGGGACAGGCCCAATTAGACACCCTTGACCTTCTTAACAGCCTCTATCGCAAGCATCTTCATTCCAAGGGCATTTGAATGGCTAACCTCTATATCAATAGCCTCAATTTCTGCAATAATCTTATCTTTTACAGCCTTAACAACTTTATGTGTACCGTTGCACTCAGGATATTCAGTTGAAAATCCACATCCACAGGGCATTATACTAACTCCTCTTTGTTGTAAATTGTATCGAATATATCTCCAAAAGATTTTTCTGGAAAATCATTAAAATGATATGTTCCATCATCCTTTATATGCCAACCACGCCAGCCATCTGGTTCGCACCACATAGCAGAAGCAACCTTCATACTCTCAGGATCGTCAAGTGTTCGTGAGATAGAGTTATAAAAATCAACCTCTGCAAAGATAGCAAGGCGAAGTTTTTCCCACGAGAAAATTAATCTTATTAATCTATCCATGCCTATGTGGTCCACCCCTTACTAACTCCCACTCACCTGTTTCTTTAGCAACAAAAACATCCCCTGTTTGTCTATCAACAAGCATATACTTTTCGGGGCATTTAGTCTTAAGTGTAACTATGACAGACTTCTCTAACTCCGCAAACTCAATTGCTGATCTACTCATGCTATTACTCCTAACAAAAATCCTATAATTATACATAGCAATCCAACAGACCAGTAATAAGTTCCCTGTATATAGTCTCGTGTTATCTCTTTAATGATATGAGATGGCACTTCAATTAGTTCATCTTCATTATTAACATCTTCAAAATAATATTTTTTCATGAATGTTCCTTTTTAATATGTCTAGAAAGTGTATCATGTGCAAATATGCCCCATCGTAACTCTATTTCTTTTTTACACAAATCACATATCACAAGTCTTTGGCTCATGTATCAATTGTACCCTATTGCCAACAATATGTCAATTATCGAAAGAAATACTGATATTAAGAATTTCTTTATATATTTTTTCTTCTTCTGTTAAATCAACATCTTTCATAATTTCCTTGCACATATTATAATGTTTTGAGGTTTTTGATGTTTTTAAAAATCTTGTGCCTGGTCTATCATGAATATTATCAACAAAAGAATCTGATATTTTTTCTATATTTAATTTATTGCAAAGATAATTTATGATATTGTCTACATTATCTAAATCTTCATATTTAAAAATAAGATCTACATGTTTTTTAGCATAATTAAAAAAAGAAATATATTCTTTTTTACATATTAAAATTAAATTATATATAGATTTTGGGTTTGGCTCATACTCCAGTTCCATAGCAAGCCTTGATACTATACAATCTCTTGGATTTCGTACTATTGTCAAAACCAAATCATAATTACCCACCAATTCAACGTGAGTCTTATTCAAAACAATTCCAGTTTTTTGAAGAAAATGTTCAACTAAGAAATGTGTTCCAGATCTTGGATATGAGGGCAAGAGAATCATATTTTAACCGATAGGGCTTCTGCTTCTTTGTAAAGTTCTATACAATCTGTCAAATCGAAATCTTTGTAATATTTAAATACTTCATCGTATAATGGATTATCAACAAAACTTTTTCTAAAATAGTCTTTTTTCATAGACGTTTCAATTACTTTTAATTGGTGGTTCACTATTTCTAAATTTACAGAACCATAGAAATGATCCCCAGTCTTGTCGCACATGAATTTAACAATTTTATTAATATTTTTAAAATCTTCAAGTTTAAAAATAATGTTGTTATTTTTTAATATTGAGGCGTAATTATTTTTATATGCTTCTATAGGATATAGCAAATCTTTAAAATCAGCAATTGTCTTATTATTTTCATTATAGTTATACGCAATTGAAAAAGAAACAATGCTATCAAGTGGATTTCTTATTGGAGAAAATACATTGCCATAACTATTTCCAGAAAATAACTCTAAGTCATGAACATTGTGAACTTTGCCATTGGACCCATTGTTATATGACAAAGTTAAAAAATTAGTGCCACTTCTTGGATATCCAAATACACAATTCACAATCTACCCCATATACATAAATAAAAAGTGTTTTTTACACACGTCAATAATTATGCCCGTACCCTTCTCTGGCTGGGTAAATTCTGCTTCATTTTCGCAGTAATGGCATTTCGATTTTTCTCTGGGCATATTTTTCATTATATCACCTTGGTTTAAAGTTCGGCGGTAAATAGAAATATCAAACCCCCTCTGACCTATACGGTCAATATGGTTTAGTATTCTAAATACTGCCTATTTATTATAGCACCTTGGACATTGTTCTAGTAGGTTTGGTGTATTTGTAGAGACATAAAACATTACCCCACATTTATGACACAATATACTTAACTCTATCTTTTTAATCTGCATATTCGGAAAGTTCCTCTACGATCTGTGTGGCAAGATCTATGGACAACTTGTCCTTATGCTTGCCTTTTAAATGATCGTGTATTATTTCTGCAATAATATCAATCTGGCTTTGTTTAGATAACATTATTCCTCATTATAGGGGGTCTTTTGAAAAAGCCTCTGAGATTATTCGTAATCTTTCTCGTAACTCCCATTTTTCCTGTTTAGAAAGATGTGGCTTATCCAGAATTCGATCCTTATTTTTCTGGTATCTCTTCTGTTTATACTGAGAAATATCATCATTGGCTTTTTTCATACTACCAGTATAGCAGGGGTATAATTGTGACGTGGACCACACTATTTTATATATTCTTTATCACCCAGAATACGATGCTATAAAGGTAGGGATAGGGGATATAACTGGAAGAAGGTTTAAAGCCCATAGGACCAAGGGGTGGGGCTTGGTTTGTTATTGGTATTTCCAAAATCGGGCGGGAGCCAGAAGAGTAGAATCTATAGTACTACAAACCCTAAGAGAGAGATATGGACATTATCTGGATAAGGGTGATATGCCATATGGGGGATATACGGAGACATTTAATGCCAAGAAGATAACCAAGAGAAGGTTGATTGGTTTGGTCAATAGGGCTATAAAGGGTTGACTTCTTTATACCGTCGCTCTACAGGAAAATCATATTTGGTTTGGTTTGTAGGTGCTGCAGAAACTCTTCTACCGCCTACCCTCATAACAGGTTTGGACTTACGAGGTTTTCTATAACCCTTAATCTTACCTTTAGTCTCTCGTCTTGGTTTAAAGTCATGTACGAAAATGTTGATCATGCTACTCCCCAAAAGATACCTGAGAAGACCATAAAATATCATTGGTCAAATCTACTGGATCGATAGATTTAATACCATATGATTCATAGATAGCCCTTACATCTGGGTTGTCGTCTATGGCAAGATCTATTTTGCCTTGGAGATTGTTGGCAATACCGTCCTTGAAATCGTTAGCCTTTTCGTAATGTTCTGGATTCATCAATAGGGCATCGTATTTAATGCCAAGAGACTCCAGAAGAGTTACTGTGACATCTCTCATAGTATCTTGTCTACCCGTTACAATGATGACATTTTCAATGTTATTTTTTACAAAATCTACTACCGCCAGGTTAGGGGTCATAGCCTCATCATGCCAAAAACCAGATACAAGGGTGTCGTCGATATCTACAATTGCTGTGTTATATTTTTTCATATAATCTATTGTACAGTATAGTGGTTTGATATGCAAGTTATCCACAGACTTGTGTGTAAAAGTATACATGTGATGGATGGTTTTGGCATAGTTATCCACAAGGTTATCCACAGATAAATCTTACTGATATTTTCATGTATAGGGTTAAAGTGGAGTGAAGTGGAGGATAGTGGGGATTGGAACGTTTTTAACGATGGCGCCGTAATCTTTGGCGGGAAAAAGAGATCCCTATCAAACCCTATATCCCAAACCATCATATCTAACAAACCATCATATCCGCTTATACCATATATCCGCATATCTGTCAAACCATCATATCAAGGTTTGGGCATTATACATCCAAAACCATGGTTTGTCAATAGGGTTCGTAATCTATTTTGGATGAAAATTGCCAAATATTCTGGGATATTTGAGATTATTTCGTAATATGTTTTAAAACCAGGAAATATGGTTTGATATGCTTTAAAAACCAGAAAACAATGGTTTGTTATTGATTATAGGGGGGGGATATGGTGTATGATCGTAATCTTTTTTAAATTCCCCGCCTTCGGCGGCGCCCTAGGATCGGGCGGTATTACATAAGGGGTTCGTAATACTCTTTCTCTACATTGCTGAAGTTAAGGGTGATGTCCTTGATGCCACGTTTAAAAAAGCGGCGGGTATAAAAGAGTTTCAAACCACTATAGGTATATACAAACCTACCTATATAAGATACTCCATTACCAAATGCAATGGCTAATTGGTTTTGACCAGTATGATATGAACTTGGTGAATGTATATTCGATCCATTAAATCTAGCATGGTTATGTGGAGACATCATTACTATTATAACATGGTTTGATGGTTTGGGAAAAATATGGTTTGGATCGTAATAACTTTCTGGGAATTTTTTGATATCGTTCGTAATACCGTAAAATTATGGTTTTGTGGTTTGTCTATATACAGTGCCTAGGCGCCCCAGTAGGGGGTTATGAGATTTTTAGTCTTCCTTAGCGATTTTCATTTCTACATAGGCGAGGAGAGTTTCTAAACTATCAAACTCCTCAACCTCTTCTTCGGTTACTTCAAGAGCAGCGAGAAATAGATTAAATGTTTCGTTAATGTAGTCTTCTGCCATTGGTAGGGGCTGAACCACACCTGTAGCAATAAACCATGCCAAAGGTAAGCCTACATCATTGTACTCAATAAAATCTTCGAGTTTTTCGTCTTGTCTGAATTCAAACCAGAACTGACCTAAAATACCACACTTATCCGAAAAGGCTACTGACATGTTGTTCTCCTAAATAGTCTACCATAAGTTTATCATACTCTTCCCCTGCTGTCAAGGCAAGAACCTCAAGGCGGTGCCACACAATAGGTGGGTGATTACGAACAAGGTGATATCCTACTGCCTCCAGATTTATGCCCATATCCTCATTGATAATCTTAGCAATCCGTGCAGCAGCCTGTATCTCCTTGGTGTTTTGCGGTTGTCGTCGTACGCTGTAAGCCATAGTTCTCCTTATATCGATTGTACCAAAAAAGTAGAGGGGGTGCAAGAGGCAAGAAAGGGGACCTCTCACACCCCATGAAGGGGGGACCCAACCCCCTTTTAGGAAGTGGCAGACGCCACAAGACCGTGATATCTAATAAAATCTACAATTGAGTGCCAGTTCTCTCCATTGCCAACCATACCGTCTGTAAAGTCGATTGTAATAGGATTATCCATAAATGCTTGGTCCGACGGGTCGCAGGCATAGATACCAAAGCCAGTCTCTGACAGGGCCTCATCCTGAATTAAATAACTGATAGCCATACGAGTCGCATATGGAGCGTCATTCATCTGGATACGTGGCAGCGCATGCTGCAGGGCAGCAGCAAGGTCTTCATGCATTGTATACTCACCGAAGTGGCTGTACAAGGCCACAGCGTGGTCCTCTGATTGTTTAAATACGAATGTGCAACGTGCTCCCATGTTAGGGCCTTTCTGTAGTAGGGTTTTTATTAATTGTATCAAATTCCAAGGGCAGCGTCAACTGGATCCAATCATTCATCATCTTCAACACCCTCCAGGTAATCACCAGTAAAGTCTACAACAATCATTCCTACTCTCCCGTCCTCATTGATATGAGCAAATACAGGGTATAGGCCATCGCCATAGCCAGTTGAAAAAACAACAGAACTTGCAAGTCCGAGTTGACCAAAGCCCTTTTCGATAGTTGCATTACAGGCACCGAGATATCCGTATTCGCCACTTCTATTTTTGCGTTCGTCAAATGGGACATCAGAATCTGAATCCCAAGGCTTCCATTCATCTAAATAACATGGGTCGCCAATCATTGCCTGACCACTGTCAACAGCGAACTGGCCGATTAGAGTTAGTTTATCTGTCTTATCGATATTTATCATTCTTTCTCCTTTGCTGATATTGCGAAAGATATATCATACGTCAAACCATAGCAAAGTGCAAGTGCGTCGGTATATCCCTCCCAATATTTACGTTCCATAGATTCCATGGCGTCTGAGTAATCATTTTCCTCCTCAATACGCTGTGCTTCTGCAAACTCTGCTTCAGCCTCAAGCATTTTGATTTTGAGTTCGCCATGCATAATATCAATACCGTCAACACCAAGATTGACAAGTTTTTGTAGACGTGCGTCTAAGGTTGTAGGGGTCACTTCCATTATTATTCCTTTCTATAAGTGGGTACGTGGGCGTCATCTAAGTATACCTTATGGACATCACATTCTGCAACATAGTCAAGGTCCGCTTCACCAAGATAGTTACATTCACTGCAGATTTCTCCACAATCATTATCGCAGTATTCCATAGTATTATTAGCATCACAGTCACGACACTTGCTTTCATATGATTCTATTTCATTTATGTTGCCTGCCTCAAATTGGACAAGACCGCCCCATCCTGTTTCTTCTTCATAAGATAGTTCAAAGTCAAGGTCAGGATACTGTTCAGATAGTTTAGTTATAGCCTCAGTAGGTGGAGACCACGCAGTGTTGAAGCGGTATGCAAGAGAAGTCTTAGTCTCTTCCATTAGTTCTGTATCAGGATACTTATCCTCATCATGAATAGCAACATCCCACTTAGTACCCCAGTTACGAACATTCCAATCGTACCAGTGATTACCCTTGAACATAAAGGCTTCTTCCAGAGGTTGCTTATGGTCTGGTTGCTTTAGATATTCTTCATCAGATACGCCGTCTTGAATATGATTCCAAATATTATGGAATGCAAAGATAGGATTAGAATATGCGGTTTGTGATAGTTCCATATTTCCAGTTGTAGCATTCCATGAGTCATGGGTTTGAACAAATGGCTTGTTGAGTTGTCGCTTGACATCTGCAATGAGAGCAGAGTCACCCTCTATAGTTAGAGAGTTATAGCACCAATTTGGCATTGGGCGGTCCTTTCTGTTGGGTCGTAATACAATTTTAGCAAAATCTCAGGGGGATGTCAAGTCACTCCCAATACCTTATAATGGTATGCATAGTATTATGTAATGCACAGTCACAATCCCCACCGTTCATATTTTCCATGAATTCAAAGTGGGATAGATTATCCTCATAGATCTCAGTAACCAGTTCATCTATTGTGTACAATTTGCTCATTGTAAGCCTATCTTAGTTAATACATAATTGAATGCCGCTACCTGGCCATTGATAAAGTTATACTCAAAGTCTAATTCCTTACATGCTTTAGATTCGGGGTCAAGTGTTTCCATTTCATCAGCAAGATTGCGTAGGTCTTCATTCAAACCATTACGCATGTTAAATATATGGGTTGTTAGTTCATCTATTGTCATTTTAATTCCTTAGTTAGTTTATTATGATGTGCCGTGCTAAAAATACCAACATTCAGCCTCTCAGCAGGGTATACAGACAACAAATGATTAATAGCATCACCTGCAGTCTTATAGTTAGAATAGTTAATGCTTTTCCCAATACTTGGAAATACGTCTGCTTCCCAAATACCGTTTTCTTCAAATAGGTCTACTCTCATGTATTTATTGTCCCACAATCCAGCAAAAAAATCAAGTGCTACGTAATAAAAAAAATACAAAAATACAATGTCCGTTTTGTCCGTTTGCCTAGGCATTTTTTTTTGCAACTAATGATCTGCAATTGCAAAATAAAAAGTGAGCAGTTTATACTCATGCTCAGGAGTTGCGATTACTTTTTACGCAATCGCTAAGACATTGCGAACAACGCCAAGCAGACGATTCTTTTCTGCTGTAATCATCGGGT
>Ga0315904_10000198_pt1 | contig 98203 bp, 74 predicted proteins | sample LakEriMetagenome_6_FD_203529 | JGI IMG/M metagenome (GOLD analysis project Ga0315904, IMG submission 203529) | Freshwater fungal communities from buoy surface, Lake Erie, Ohio, United States - Buoy 12 MA120 | ecosystem: Environmental > Aquatic > Freshwater > Lake | place: USA: Lake Erie, Ohio...
GGTACGGTGGGGTCGTGTCGCAAGAACAAGTCAAGCACATCGAGGAAACGACCACGACCGTGGCGGCGTACAACGCCAAAACGACGACGGCCAACCGGCCGAAGTGAAGAAGTGGCTCGACAACAACGGCATCGACCCAACGAAGGTGACGTGGTACTGCGATAAGCAGTCAAGGTCGAGAATGCGACTTACTCGATCGAGAGCCGATAGACGTTCCGCCCTTCATGTTCGAAAGTTGGGTCTGCCGTCACGATCCCTTTGAGTACGAGTACCGCTTCACTGAGTACGAGTGCGACCTTCCTGACGAACTCGTTTCGATACGGATCAGCCTAATGCCGATGGACCGCGGTAGGTCGGCCTCACCCACAAGGATTGGCATCAAATTTCAAATGGATATCAGGCTCTCATGAGCCGATCGACCCTATGGATGGAGGGATAGGCTGTTTCGGCTTTCTATCTACGAAAGCAAGGCCATCTGGAAGGCATTTAGGCGGCAATCATGTAGAAAAAACGAATCAGGCTTCGCTAGCTCAGCCTCGCAATCGGCCGGGCTCTTATACCTGCTTCTAACCGATGGCATTTCGCTGCAACTAGCAGGCGGATTTCATGCGGCTTTTCCCGAGGCGCCACTTTCTCCTAACAGCGGTAAGCGACAACAAATAGACGCTGGAAAGGAAAAACAACCGTGCCGTCAGGCTGGATTGGGTAATCCGCCTGGACCCGTTTCAGTACCTCGTCGAGAAATTGCTGCTGATCGCGCGAATCGGACAACGCATCTAGATAGGGACGCATTCCAGTTGATCCCATCCAGTCGAGGATGGCTTGATGGTTGGTCATGGGATGGTGATAGCGGGTCTCCCAGATATCCAGATGCGATGCAACGGGTGCCAATAGCTGGTAGTAGAAGGGCGCCGGGTGGAGCGTAAGGGAGTTCCTTGCAATTTCCATCCGATCGCTCCATCGCGATTCCCGCGACACCGCCTCGATTGCCTTGCGTACCAGAGGGATTTCGCTGCTTGGAATCTGAAATGCCAGTGCACCTCCAGGCCGGACCTTCTGCATCCACGAGGGAATCAGGAGGTGGTGGTCCTTCAGCCAGTGCAAGGCGGCGTTGGCGAAGACCAAATCGCAGAGCCAAGGAGGCTGGAAGTAGGCAAGATCGGCAACAACCCACGCCTCGCGAGGGAATGAATCTCTTGCCTTCGCGATCATCGCTTCCGATCGATCGACGCCAAGAATCTTTGCCCTTGGCCAGCGGCGCCGGAGAATTTCGGTGCTGTTTCCTGGCCCACACCCCAGGTCGACCGCATGCCCGACCTTAGTTAATTGCACTCGGTTCAGCAGTTCCTCTGCGGGCCTGGTCCTCTCCAATTTGAATTTCAGATACTCTTCGGGATTCCATGAACCCATCGATCCCCCTTTCCTTCTTGTGTTAATCCTTGTGGCGCCAGAAAAGGGCTGCGTACCACTTGGAAGGATCGATTTGGAGTTTGTCCACGAAAGTTTGTCGTCGACTGACCTCGATCTTACGCTACAAAACACCGAAGGCGTCACCAGGAATGCTCACGCCTTGGGATTCTATCCAGCCATTCTTGAGAAGGGACCTGTTGTGAAACTGTTTCGGTACCGCAAGCCATCGCTCAAGACGCTCCTTGGGATCACCAAGGCCAAAAAGCGGCTGAAGAAGGAACTTGGCATCACCGCACTGATGAGGCCCTTTCGGGCTTGGGGCAATACGAAGCGGCGATGGAAGCGGAAGGTGGGGTATGAATCATCGGCAGGTCGCGTCCTACGGAATGGACTTCCGAGGCCGGGCGGTTGTCTGCTGGCCCTCGGGATTGCGTCCGTAGCTTTTGCGTCCCCGCTGGCGATCGTCGGCTGTTGCCTATTTTGGAACTGATCGACCTGCACTACTCTCCGCTCTTTTGCGATGCCGATCCTTGGACGATACCTAGCGATTCAGGCATATTTGGCGCGATCCCATCGCCTGTCTGGAGTGCCTGCTGGACTGTCTCTACGGGTACCGGTGAACTGGCGGATTCGGTAATCGACGTCGTGCTTCCATCGATCGGCCATCCGGTCGCCCAGGCCAATTGAAACTGTGCGCGATTGTAGTTGGCGACTGCATTCAGATAGCATCTCTGCGCCTGCTCCAGTGCCTGGATCGATTGCAGCACCTCGATCGGCAGGCCCTCGGCATCGCCGATGCGCTCCATGTTTCGCTGGTAGGATTGCTGCGCCCGAAGGATGGCTTCCTTGGCGACTTCGATCTGCTCGCGCCGGAAAATGGTTTGCACATGAGCTTCTGCAACTTCCTGAGCGACTTGGTCCATGATTCGCAATTTCGCCAAGGTCGCCTGATGCACCTGAGCATGCCGGCTCCGCCTTGCGGCCTGCTCTCCCAGCCCCATGTTGCGCACCTCCCAGATCATCATGGCCTCAGCATCATAGCGCGATCCAAAGTCCTCCGGAGAGCTTCCCAGCCCGCCGCCAAAACTACCCTTGCTGAAGCCCAGCAGCACGCTTGGAACAAACGGTGCATACTTCTCACGTCGATGCGCCTCACAGGCAGCCGCAACCAATTCCTGCGACTCCTTGAGTTCGGGGCGCGACGCCAAACCGGTAGCAATTCGTGTCGACTCATCCAGCACCTGCAAATCCAACTCCAAAGGAACCAGAGTCAGATCCTGAGGAATTAGCTCGGTGGTCATCGGCAAACTGAGGACCTTGGCAAGGCGCGACGAAGCCACCTTCTGACGCTCTTCCGCGACCAATTGCCGGGAACGAAGTAGTGCAAGTTCAGTCGCCGAACGATCCGCATCGGACATCAGGCCTTCCCCTGCCTGGGCGTAGTCACTGGTGATCCTGGCCAGAGACTCCGTGCGCACCCGTGAAGCATCCAGAATCGATACTTCCTGGCAGGCTTCCAAAAGATCGATGTACGCGATCGACGCGTGCAGAAGCTGCTGGTTGAGGATCGCAGTGGCCGCATGGGACCTGGCGGTTGCGGTCCGCTCAGCAATCATGGGAGCGAAAATAGCATCCGCCAGCGCGAATCGTGCAATGATTCCAGGCTGAGTCTGTCCCCCAGCCGCAATAGCCCCAACCCCCAGGCCATAGTTCAAGGAGTTCAAATTGACATCGACGATCTGACCATCGACCGCCTGGTAGTTTCCGTCATGCCGTCGGTAGTTCATCCCCGACTGAAGACTCGGTAACCACATCACCTTGGCGCGGTCCCATTCCGCATAAGCCTCCTGCACGCGCCAACGAGCGAACCCGACCACGGGATGTTGGCCACCGATCATCGACAGGGCGGTGGGGAGATTGACTGGAACCGACGAAGGACCATTCGCTTCGTGCGCTGAATCGGTCACTCCTTCTTTCCGATCGATCCCGTTGGTCCAAACGGCGTCGTGAGGCAGTTCTTCGGTTCTATGAGATTCGATGGATGAGCTTTCGGACTGGATGGCCAAGTCTTCTGCTTCTTCGAATCCTTCGGTCGAAGGGTCCTGTGGAACATTTGTGGACGAATCCTTCGAAGCGTGACCTGCAAAGACCACTGCACTGCTCTGGGTCGGTCCGAAAGAGTGCATTCGTTGGGACGTGGCGCAACCGGCCAGCAGAAGAATGCTGGCAAACAGTGACATCCGTCCCAGTTGGATTGGTCGCTTCATCGAATTACTCAGAATACCTGGCCCCACTCGAAGACAGAACAGGAGGGATCGACTGTGACGATTCTTCCGATTTTTCTTCGGCGAACGATTGCACGGGGAAGAGGGCAGATTGAAATACCGGTCAGCAAAGAGAGTGCTTTGTCCTGTAGCGGTCGGGTTAGACCGACTAAGATGGACGGGAAACCGTGGCAAGATTTAACGCCTGGAGAATCTTCCTCCGAGGAAGTCTAGCCCTTGGCCCCAAACCGACTTCATTCATTTCGGGACCCACACGAATGCAGCTAGTACTATCAGCGATGCGCCGCCCCGCAACGGTGATGGTCCTGGTCCTTTGCCTGGTACTTGGCTGCTTCCTGGCGGTCGGGCCCACCGTCTTCCAACAGTTTCGCTGGCCTTATCCTTCGGGACTTCCGAGGGGTATGGAAGTCGATATCTTTCCTAAGCTGAATCTGCCGGTGATCTATGTTTGCCAGCCTTATGGTGGCATGGATCCAGCGCAGATGGAGGGATATCTGACGAACTACTACGAGTACCATTTCCTTTACATCAGCGGGATTCATCACGTCGAATCCCGCAATGTGCAGGGGACGGCTCTGATGAAGCTCTTCTTTCATCCGGATACCAACATGGCTCAGGCCATGGCGGAGACGATCAATTACGTCAATCGATCCCAAGCCTTCATGCCGCCAGGAACGGTCTCTCCTTTCGTGATGCGTTTTGATACCGGATCGGTGCCAGTCGGTTACTTGGTGCTTTCCAGCGACACGCGCAGCATTGCGGAGATTCAGGATCTAGCACTCTTTCGCGTACGACCGATGTTTTCCAGTCTTCCAGGTGTTTCGGCACCGCCACCTTTTGGTGGAAGCGCCCGGTCGATCGTGATCAGTGTCGACCCGGAGAAGCTGCAATCCCACCGGATGTCTCCCGACGAAGTGATTGTGGCGCTCACCAAGGGAAATACGCTAAGCCCTTCGGGGAACATCCCGATCGGTGACACCTATCCGATTGTCCCGGTGAACACGGTCGTCAAGGACCCGCAGCAACTTGGATCGATCCCGATTCGCATCGGGTCGAATCCTGTCTTCCTGCGGGATCTGGGCACCATCCAGGACTCATCCGATGCACCGGCCGGATACGCTCTGGTCGATGGACGTAGGGCCGTCTATATCCTGGCTACCAAACGTGCCGAAGCGTCGACACTGAGTGTGATTCATGAAATCAAAAACGCACTGCCCAAGATGAAGGAAGCTCTGGGTAAAGAAGGGGAGGGAATCGAGGTCCGATTCGAGTTGGACCAGTCCAGCTATGTCACTCAAGCGGTTCGAGGTGTACTGCATGAGGGGGCATTGGGGGCTGTTTTGGTAGGACTGATGATTCTGGTATTCCTCCGCGATTGGCGTAGCTCGCTGATCGTCCTCTTGAACATTCCTCTCGCCTTATTCGCGGCGATCCTGGCATTGTGGCTGACGGGGCAGACGATCAACTTGATGACTCTGGGTGGGCTGGCTCTCGCCATTGGAATCCTAGTCGATGAAGCGATCGTATCGATCGAAAACATTCACTCGCAGATCCGGAAAGGCAAGCCGATAGCTCAGGCGGTTCGAGATGGCTCCATGGAGACAGCCATCCCCCGCTTGCTGGCCATGCTATGCATTCTAGCTGTCTTTGTGTCGTCCTTCTTCATGCAAGGCGCGGCGCGGGGCCTGTTTGTTCCGCTGTCGCTGGCTGTTGGCTTTGCGATGATCGCATCCTACTTCCTGTCCAGCACGCTAGTTCCTGTGATGGCAGTCTGGTTCTTGAAATCCGATCCCCATTCGATGCACCAAGCCCAATGGATGGATCGGCTGCGTAGGGCCTATGAGCGATTGCTAGGTTGGATGATTCCATTTCGATGGCTGCTGATTCCGGTTTACCTTGGCTCTTGCATCGGGCTATGCCTGTGGCATGCACCAAACCTAGGGCGCGACATTTTTCCGGTCGTGGACGCGGGGCAGTTTCGGCTGCGAATGCGAGCCAAGGATGGGACGCACATCGCTAAGACAGAGGCTCTTGCCAAAGAAGCATTGGCAGCGGTCGCCAGCGAGTTGGGTTCAGAAAACATCGCTGTATCACTTGGTTATGTTGGAATGATCCATTCCAACTTTCCAGTCAATGCAGTCTACCAGTGGTCGCGAGGCCCCGAAGAGACCATTCTTTATATCGACTTGAAGCAGGGACTGGACCTGCCTGATGAAGTCATCAAGGAACGACTCCGACAGCGGCTCGCTAAAGAGATGCCCGACGTGAGGTTCTCCTTTGAGCCGTCGGATATCGTCAATGAGGTGATGAGCTTCGGGTCGGCTACTCCTATCGAAGTGGCGGTCAGTGGAACGGACTTCGCCAAGAATCGGGAGTTTGCGGAGACGCTACGGCAACGTCTGATGCAAATTCCCTCGCTTCGGGATATTCAGTTCGGGCAGTCGATGAATTACCCCACGATTCAGGTCGAGGTCGACCGCGAAAAGGCCGGTATGGCGGGACTCATGCCAATCGATGTGTCTCGTGCCCTGGTGCCGGCCACCTCCTCCAGTCGCTTTGTGGTCCCCAACTATTGGGCTGACCCCAAGAGCGGCATCGCATACCAGGTCCAAGTAGAGATACCGCGCGCCGTGGTGCGCACCCCATACGATATCGAACCACTCGATTCTTTGGAGCAACTGGGGCAGGTTCCCCTACGGTCGACGGAAGAGGGAAATGTCCTGGTGCGCGACGTGACGACCATGGAAAAGGGGACGATGCCTGGTCAATTCGATCGCTACAACATGAAGCGGCAGGTGACCATCACCGCCAACTCCTTCGGAACCGATCTGGGTGCGGTCGCTGAGCGAGTTCGGGCCGCGATCGCCGGTGCCGGGGCACCTCCTGCAGGAAGTGTCGTGGAACTGCGAGGGCAGATCCCCACTTTGGAAACCATGGAGTCTGGGCTTGGAATCGGTTTGGCGCTAGCGATGGTCACCGTCCTGCTGCTGCTGACCGCCAACTACCAATCCTTGCGGCTTGCATTCGTCGCGATGACGGCGATCCCCGCTGTGGTTACTGGAATCATTCTGATGCTGCACTACACGCAAACGACACTCAACATCCAGTCGTTCATCGGAGCCATCATGGCGGTGGGAGTCTCTATGGCGAACGCCATTTTGTTGGTTTCTTTTTCCGAGCAGCAGCGCAGGGCGACGGGGGATTCCGTTCTGGCGGCTATTGGTGGCGGGGGCAGTCGCCTGAGAGCGATCCTGATGACCAGCCTGGCGATGGTCGCGGGGATGCTGCCCATGGCCCTCGCATACGGCGAGGCGGGTCAGCAGAATGCGCCGCTGGGGCGCGCCGTCGTAGGTGGCCTGATCGCTTCGCTTGCTGCCACGCTATTCATCCTTCCGTTGGCTTTTGTTCTCTTGATGAAAAATGCCCACCGCAAGTCCGCTTCGCTGGACCCCGAAGATCCGGAGAGCCGATATTTTGCCAACTAAATCTTCATTCTTCTCAATCCCAGCTGCGCGTTGTCCGCGTGCCGATCAGGCCCCTTCGTCCAGCTGGCTGGTTGTTCTCCTGGCCGTCGCCGGCTGCACACCCAGTAAAGACATGGCGTCTCCATCCACCTCGCTATCGGATGCGAGCCCCAAGCGGATGGAACGGGTCACGGCTGGACCACCCCTTCGTCAGACCTTGCGATGGGTCACGGAGCTTCCTGGAAGAGTTTTGGCCTATGAGTCTGCGCCGATTCAGTCGAAAGTGTCGGGCTATGTGGAAGCGGTAGAGGTGGACCTGGGGGATGCGGTCGCCAAGGGGCAGACCATCCTGCGAATCCGAGCCCCCGAGTATCAAGATCAACTCCAGCAGAAGCAGCAACTGCTGTTACAGTCCGACGCCGAAATCCAACAGACCCAGTCGGCCGTCATTGCAGCTCTGGCTTCCGTCCGTTCGGCAGACGCAATGATTCTTCAGGCAGAAGCGAATCTGGAAGGGGCCCAGGCGGATTCCGATCGTTCGAGCTCCGAAGCGCAGCGTATCGGCCAGCTAGCCGGAAAAGGCGCGGTCACTTCGAAAATCGCTGAGGAATCGGCCAATCAGTCGATCGCCGCTCAAGCCTCCAGAAAGGAAGCAAGGGCTACCATCGAATTGGCCAAGGCGAAGAAAGCGGAAGCGGAAGCGTTGGTGAAAACTGCCGAAGCGGAGGTCGAGAAAGCCAAAGCGAAACGCAATGTGCTTCTGGCAGACCTCCAGTATGCCCAGACCATGCTCGACTACACCCTGGTGACCAGCCCCATGGACGGCCATGTCACAAGCCGCGCCGTCGACGTGGGACATTTTGTCGAGCCGGCAGGTGTGGGGTCGATCCCATTGCTGACCATCGCAAACGATCAGAAGGTTCGCGTCCGCGTCGAGGTCCCAGAACAGGAAGCAGCCTGGGTGGATGCAGAGACCGAAGCTTCTCACCGTGGTGACCCAGCAACACTTTTCCTCCGATCTGGCCCAGAGGCAACGATCGAGGCGCGAATCACGAGAACCAACCGACAGCTTTCCGATGACAGCCGCACATTGACCGCTGAAATCGAACTCGACCAAAAGGATCAGAAACTAATCCCTGGGATTTTCGTGACCGTGAAAATCCTGCTGGAAGAGCGGCCGGATGTCTTCACGCTTCCAACTTCGGCGATTGTCAAAAGCGAAGGTCGTAGTCGCTGTTACGTCGTGGTGGATGGACAGACCCAAGTCCGGGAGATCGAACTTGGATTGAAGGTCGCCGATTCCGTCGAGATCCGATCAGGCCTCGACGGCAACGAAACGGTCGTGCTGACGCGAGCCAATGCGATTCAGCCAGGCCAACAGGTTGAAGTATTTCCACCCAAATGACGACAAGCTATCGCTCGAAAGGAATCGAGCGTTATTCGGCCGTGACTTTGGGTAGCGGCAGCTTCCTCCATGTCTTGACACGGTGCTCGACTCGATGCGCGCATCGGACCGAGTCGCTTCCGAAGGGGGCATAGCAACCGCCCAGCCGATCGTTCAGTATCGCACCTGGGACTGCATGGCGGCGCCGCAGACCTGGCGGATGGTCTCGGCTGCCTCCTTCTGCATCATCCCCAGTTCACTGCTGATGGCGATAAAGCGCCATCCCTCTGCGATTCTCCTCAAGGCCGCATTGGCGTCGGCGACATGGATGCCGGGCGCTACGCCGTGACGCAACGCGGTGGTTCGGATTGTCTGAAGCGCCGCGACGAATTGCGGGTCGTCCGTTTCCATTTGGGGTGTCTTGTGCATCGATGCCAGCAAATCGTTGGGTCCGACAAAGACCGCATCGATCCCCGGCACACTCAGAATTTCCTCGCAACGTTCCACCCCCTCTCGATGTTCGATCTGAACGATCACCAAGGTGCGCTGGTTGGCATTGCGATAGTAGGTAGCTGGGTCGGTATCAAAGTTCAGCGCATGCTGGCTGCCTCCGACGCTGCGGTTCCCCTCGGGGGGATACTTGCAAGCGGCTACGGCCAACTCCGCTTGCTGGCGGCTGTTGCACATCGGAAAGACGATGCCGTACGCCCCTTGATCGAGCGCCCGTTTGGCGTGTTCATGGGCGATGGAGGGGACGCGGATCAGAGGCGTTCCGCCGGCGTCTGCGATGGCAGCGAACATCAGAGCGGTGGTCTCCCAGTCGACAGCGCTGTGCTCCATGTCGACCGTCAGCCAGTGCCACCCCGCGCGCGCCTGAAACCGTGCTGCCAGAGGGCTGGCCAGCGACAGCCAGGTACCGACCTGCGGAATTCCTGCAGCCAGCGCTTCCTTGACTCGATTGTTCTTCATGTTCGGGGCTCCTGTGCGACCTACCCGTGGCGAAATTGTGTTTCGTAGAGATCCCAGGCGGACGGATCGAGCAGATGCTGTGGCTTTTTACCAGCCAGCAGATCAAGAATCGGCTCGGCGCACCCACGGCTCATCCGCTCCGCCGCCTCCTTCGAATTGAACGCGTTGTGAGGTGTCAGCAGCAGCTTTGGAGTGGAGCGAAGGGGATGGTCAGCCGGTAGTGGTTCCTGTTCATACACGTCGATCGCAGCACCTGCAATGATCCCCGCGCGAAGAGCCTCCTGAAGTGCTTCCTGATCGATCAGCGCGCCCCGCGCGGTGTTGATCAGCACTGCCGTCGGCTTCATCATCGCCAGCCGCTTGCGATCGATCAGATGGCGAGTCTGCGGCGTGTTGGGGGCATGGATGGAAACAACGTCGCTACTGGCGAGCAATTGATCCAGTTGCATCGGCCGCACCGATCGGCCCGGGGCGAGAGTTTCCGCGATCCGATGATGCAGATCGCTCCACATGGGATCGCTGGCGACCACCTCCATGCCAAACGCAAGGGCGCGCCGGGCTACTTCCTGGCCGATCTTTCCAAATCCAATCAGCCCCAACGTCTTCCCCCGCAGTTCGATCCCCGGGAACTCCTCCCATCCACCACGGCGCATGCAGGCATCCCCTTCAGCGATCCGCCGCACGAGGCTCAGCAGCAACCCCAGGCAGTAATCGGCGACTGCATCGGTCATCGCGTCGGGGACGTTGGTCGTCAGGACTCCCCTTCTGGATGCCTCCTTCACCTCGACCGTATCGACTCCGACGCCACAGCGCGCCACCAATCGAACGCGGGGACATCGCTGGAAGAACTCGGCTCCGTAGGGATCGGTCGCCGCGATGACGCAGTCGATCTCCTGGCACTGATCGATCAGGGATTCTAGATCCAGAGGCCCCCAACGGCTGGCCCAGCGCACCTGGCACCCCGACTGCTCCAACTGCTGGCGCCACAGGGAGCCACTGTCATGAAACGCGCGCGCAGTCACCAGAACCTTCCAACGATCATTAGAATGTCGTACTGTATCCGATCGGCTCACGTCAGCACCTACCAGAAAAACGGGAAACAAAACAACTCGATCAGCATAGCCGATGCAAGGCAGCTGCAGTGGATGCCGCACGAACGGTCGGTCTCGGGAGAAACGCGGGTGGCTGGGACCTTCAGAAACTGAGTTACGATTGAGGCGGGATCATCCAGCAGCTGGGATGCTGCTGCATCCCGATTCTCGGGTAGTAGGTTTGAGCGCTCGGGGCAGCCAGCAGGATCAACCGTGTCTGCAGCCCAGCGGCTTGGTGGAGTTCTTCGATCAATCGCCGCCCGATCCCCTGGCGCTGCCACTGGCGATCGACCGCCAGATCGGACAGATAGGTGCAGTAGGCGAAGTCGGAAATCGCTCGAGCGACCCCCAGAAGCGCGCCGTGAGGATCCCGAGCGGTAGCGATCAGGTCGGCATGCCGCAGCATCGTCTCGATCCGATCTGGCTGATCGACCGGACGCCGTTCGGCCAATCCGGATCGATGGAGTAGATCGATGAATGCCTCGACCGAAAGGTCAGGTTCCAGCGCGTAGTGGATCGGCTGTTCCTGGGTTTCCATCGATGATTGTCTCCGGGTTCGGCCCTGGGGTCGCTTGCAGGTTGCGTGGATTGGCCCTTGTTCGGCTGGATTGGGAGCGGGCCCTCTTTCAACGAGAGGGCTTTTTCTTCTTGGAGCTGCCCGAAGCACCTTTCGCCTCGCCGCCGCCTCGAGCTTCCTTGAGTGCATTGCGGATGGCAGCAGCTTTGTTTGGGTGATCCGACTGTCCTGTCAATTCGAACAGAAACCGGCTGGGGAAAGTCGGCCGTGCCTTTCCCCATTTGAATCGGGTCAAAGGGAGGCTGAGTGTCAGTTCTTCTTGCGCCCGAGTGACTCCCACGTAGCAGAGTCGTCTTTCCTCATCGATCGCATCGGCATCGGCGGCGACGCTGCGTCGATGCGGCAGGATCCCCTCTTCCATGCCGACCAGGTAGACGATCGGGAACTCTAGCCCCTTGGCACTGTGCAATGTCATCAAAGCGACCGCATTCTGCTGCAGCGCCTTTTCCTTGGGAGAACCAAATTCCTTGCCTGCCAGAGCGACTTCCTGGAGGAATCCTCCCAGCGAAGCATCACGATGGCTGCTTTGGTATTCCGCGATGGCGTTGACGACTTCCTCCACCGATTGCTTGCGCGCCGTTTGCTCTTCAGGGGTATCGTACAGGCGATCGATTTCGTCGAAGTATCGAGTTCTAGCGATCACATCCCGGACCAGTTCGGGAAGATCAACTTTTCCTTCCATCCGCTTCTGAAAATCCAGAACCATTTGGACCAGCGCCTGCGAACCACGTTGCGCAGGGAGCGGCAGCGACCGGACCAGCGCTTCATGATTCATCTGCGACCAAATGTTGGACCCCTGGTCGACCGCAGCGCGCTGAAGCGTTTCAATGCTCTTGTCCCCCATCCCGCGAGGAGGCGTGTTGATGATCCGCAGTAGCGCTACCTCATCTTCCGGGGCGACCAGGATGCGAAGGTAGGCGAGTAGGTCGCGCACCTCGCGCCTGTCGAAAAACGACTGGCTCCCAGTGAGCACGTAAGGCACCTTGGCCTTCCGCAATTCCGTTTCAAAAAGCCGCGGCTGTTCGTTGGTGCGAAACAGGATCGCTAGATCTCGCGGTTGCAACTGCTGATCTCCCTCCAAACGTCGCGCGATCTCCTGCGCAATCGACTGCGCCTCTTCGACTTCCGTGGGGAACTGGAGAATGCGAGGGGTCTGACCACCGTGGCGAGCGGGCCGGAGGATCTTATCATGGCGATGCCGATTGAAGAGGATCAGCTGATTGGCCATCTGAAGGATCGCGGCTGTCGAACGGTAGTTCTCCTCCAGACGCACCACTTTCGCATCGGGCCAATCTTTCGAGAAGCCGAGGATATGCTTCACCTCGGCTCCTCGCCAACCGTAGATCGATTGATCGTCATCCCCCACAACGCACAGGTTGCGGTGACCAGCTGCCATCGCCTTGATGATGGCGTACTGCGACCCATTGGTATCTTGGTATTCATCGACCAGGATATGATCGAACAACCCCGACTCGGTCTGCAGCGCCGGCGGATGATCTTCGAACAGTCGCTGCGTGTAAAGAAGCAAATCGTCGAAGTCGAAGGCCCCAAGCAGCTTGAGCTGTTTTTGGTAGCGGCGGTATCCACTGGCCGCCAAGTGCTCCTTATCGGTGCTTGCGTGGCCTACCGCCACATCGGGCCACAACCCTTGGTTCTTCCAGCGGCTGATGAAGCCAAGAAGATCGGCAGGACGCATCATCTCGTCGTGGACCCGCAGTTCGCGAAGCACACCGCGCGCCACACTCTCCTGGTCGCCTCGATCGTAGATCGCAAACTTTTCGGGGAAGCCCAGCTTGGAGGCATGCTTCCGCAGCCACTGCACGCATAGCGCATGAAACGTTCCGATACGCGGCATCGGAATTTCCTGTTTCTTGCGACCTCGATGCCCCCCCTGCAACTTCGCCTCGATCCGCTCAAGCATCTCATTGGCCGCCTTGTTGGTGAAGGTCACCGCCAAGATGCGATCGGGCCGGGTTCCATGTCGGATCAAGTTCGCCACACGGAATGTGACCACGCGCGTCTTCCCCGTCCCGGCACCAGCCAGCACCAGGAGGGGCCCGGAGAGAGTTTGGACAGCTTCGGCCTGAGCCGCGTTCAGTGAATCGCTCATAGGGTGCCTATCGTAGCCAACCGCCGCTGGGGAGCGAGGGGAGAAGGGAGCGGTTCTGTTTCCAAGGGGAGCCACACAGAGACGAAAGAGAGGATCAGGGAGCGATCTGCCTGGGAATTTCACCCCGTTGGGGGCACAGTTTCTGGACGAATTCCCTCCAGGCCTGGAATTCCTGCGCTGCGGGGTTTAGGGGGTTTTCTTAAAATACGCTGTTTCACCGAGGGTTCGTCGGGGCGCGGATTGGCTCCCCCTCCCCCAGTGGCAAACCCAGTGGCAAACTTAGCTGCAGAAGACTCACTGGCGGAAAACCCAGTGTTAGAGACCCAGTGTTAGAGACCCAGTGTTAGAGACCCAGTGTTAGAGACCCAGTGTTAGAGACCCAGTGTTAGAAAACCCAGTGGCAGAAAGCAAATCGAAGCGACGGGAATCCATGGTCAAGCGGGACGAAGAAAACAAATTGACAAGCGAGCAGGGAACTGGCAACTCCGCCACCCAACCGGAGAAGGGGCCCGTCTTTCGCGAAACCTTCGAAAGCTTTGCCGTCGCTCTCATTCTGGCATTTCTATTCCGTGCCTTCGTGGCGGAGGCGTTCGTCATCCCAACCGGATCGATGGCTCCCACCTTGATGGGAGCGCACAAGGACGTCCGCTGCAGCCAATGTGGATTTGGCTACCAGAGCGGCGCGAGCACGGAATTCAATGAACTGGGTGGCCTGCAGGACCGTGTGGTCGTGGGAACCACCTGCCCGATCTGTCGCTATGAAATGCCGCTGGACCTCAAAGGCGATGCCAACCACGCGACCTTCTCCGGCGATCGCATTCTGGTCAGCAAATTTTCGTATGTCGCCCGCCAGCCGCAGCGCTGGGAAGTGATCGTCTTCAAGTTCCCGGACAACGCAAGGCAAAACTACATCAAGCGACTGGTAGGACGACCTCATGAGAAACTGCGGGTGCAGCATGGAGATATCTTCATCGCTCCGGAAGCGACGCCCGAGCGGCTGGGGATTGCGAGAAAACCACCAGGCATCGTCCAGACGCTGCTTCAGCCGGTCTCCGATACCAAGCACCGTCCCAAGGATTTGGTGAAGGCAGGTTTGCCCAGCGAGTGGCAGCCGTTTCCGATGGGAGATCGATCGGCTGCGAAATGGCAAGTCGACTCTTCAGAGACCCAGTGGCAGGCCAGCTACCAGGGGACGGCTGAGCCGGAGCGACTGGAATGGCTGCGATTCTTCCATCGAGTCGTCGATCCGTGGGTCTGGCGAAAGGTTCAGTCCCAAGGCAAATTCCCAGTTCCGATCGATCCCTACAGCAGTCGACTGATCACCGATTTCGCTCATTACAATGCGTCGCTGACCACCAGTCGTCGGTCGGTGTATGGCGATCGACGCGGCGGTTTTGCTCCTAGCTATCGCAGTGGCGAGGATCCGCGAGCCAACGACGCGATGTCGTTCTTCCAGCGATCGTGCATCGAAAACGATGGTACCCACTGGGTAGGCGATCTGGCGCTGGAGACGGAGGTGGTGATCGAAAAGGGGACGGGAACGCTAGTGCTGGACTTGGTGGAAATGGGGATTCACCACCAGTGTCGCATCGATACAAAAAGTGGTCAGGCGACGCTGCTGGCCCTCCGCGACGATCAGCCTCTGGCCGCCTTCGAGGATCTGGCAGGGGGCTTGGTCACTCAGGCCACCGCATCGACCTCCGTCCGCGGGCCTGGGCGTTATCGCCTGCGGCTGACCAATGTCGACGATCAATTGACGCTGTGGGTTGGCGACAAAGTGCAGACGATCACCCCCAGCGGCAATCTAAGAAGCGAGAGTTATCTGAGCGGTGCCCAGCGGCGGCCGCACTGGTCCCCAGCCGATCCACTGGATGCGGCTCCTGCGGGGATCGGATTTCAAGGGATCGACGGCAGGGTGGAGCGAGCGAAGATCTCGCGAGATGTCTACTACGTCGCCACCGATGGCGCCTCTCCCTACAACGACTACCGCAATTGGGATGGGTCGCTGCAGCTGAGCCTCAAGGAGGAAGACTTGATGCGGTATCTGGAACGCGTCGATCCCGATCGCTTGAACGACCGAACCTTCCTCTCGGAAAGCCGAACCGCCCTGCGCCGCGATACGCTCTACAGCAGCCCCAAGCTATGGGAGATGGCCAGCGTCTTTCCCGAGCGGCGGGCGACGGAGTTTCTGCTGGGGGACAAGGAGTATTTCCCCATGGGGGATAACTCCATGGAAAGCTTTGATGCACGGGGCTGGCCCGACCATCATGTGCCGGAGAGGTTGCTGATTGGACGCGCGATCGTTGTCTTTTGGCCCCATTTCTGGAACCGACCCATTCCCTTTTTACCTAATGTCCAGCGTATGGGCCTGATCCGTTGAACGGATTGGGAGCGTTGGATTGTTCGCAAGCTTACAGAACGCCGCGTGGCGGCAAGGCAGGAGCGCATGGATGTGCTGAATGTCGAGAACATCGTCAAGTCCTACGGCAAACGGCGCGTGGTCGATGGAGTCAGTTTCCACGTCACCGAAGGAGAAGTGGTTGGACTGCTCGGTCCCAACGGCGCTGGCAAATCCACCAGCTTCCGTATCACCTGCGGCCAGCTTCCACCCGACAGCGGCAAGGTCATCCTGAGCGGAAAGGATGTGACCGATTGGCCGATGTACCGTCGCGCCCGCGAAGGTGGCATGGCCTATTTGGCTCAGGAAGCCAGCATCTTTCGCAAGATGCGAGTCGATGACAATATCCTCTCGCTGCTAGAGCTTCTGGGAGTCCCTCGACGGCAGAGGATCGAGCGATGCGAGCAGTTGATGGAACAGATGCAAATCAGCGAGCATCGAAATAAGCTGGCCTCGCAGCTTTCTGGTGGTCTGCGAAGGAAGCTGGAGATCGCGCGCTGCTTGGTCGCCAATCCCAAGATCATCATGCTGGATGAACCGTTTGCTGGGATCGATCCGATCAGCGTCGACAGCATTCAGGAGGTGATCCTGCAACTTCGAGAAGATGGCATCTCCTCTCTAATCACCGACCACGCGGCTTTGGAATTGCTTGGTTTTGTCGATCGCGCTTACGTGATCTACAAGGGGCAAGTGCTTTTCGAAGGGTTGCCTGACGAAGTGCGCAACAATCGCGATGTGATCGAAAACTACCTGGGCCAACGCAGCGATCCGGGGCCATCCAGCCCTGGTGGAGTCGCGGCGATGGCAACGCCAGGAAACACCGCCACCAAGTCTCCGCACGTGCCGGCTCCCCATTGGCCCAGAACCGCATCGCCCCAGGAAAAGTCGGCGGCTCCTAGCCGCTCTAGCCTCCGGCGTCGTGGGGACGTCTGAGCCGAGGGACGGGAACTGTTCGACGCTGGGGCTTTCCGAGAACCGAGGCTTCTGGTCGGCTCAATCGAAATCAGGCATCCAGCGGCCCGAAGACCGGTTGAAAGGCCCCTTCAAACGGATAGACGTCGTCGAAATCCTCCCGTCGATCGCTTTTGGATTTCTTCATCTGCTTGATGCGTATCAAGTTGTAGACGATCTCTCCGAAATCGCTGGTCGAGTAGATATTCCAGTGATTGAGGACTGTTTTGGCCAGATAGCCGAATTGGTCGACGGCATAATGCCGGATGGCTTCGCATAGCTGCTGCCCTGTCAGGTGATGCTCTCCCTCAGGTTCGGATCCAGCACCTCCCTCTGGCGGCATCTTCATCACCTGCTGTGCGTAGGCCAACCCTTCCCGGACGAATTGATAACTCTCCAGAGGATATCGATGGTCCTGTTGCAGCAATTCGATGATGGGATGAACTTTTGCGGCCATTGGGCGAGGCTTCCGTAATGGAATCGATACGAGGATCTTTTGGTTCACTGTTGGGATCGCAACGAAAGCGTTCCGTTTGCAACCATCGACTCAGCTAGTTTCGGGCGTCGAGGGACCGGGATCTGAGGTTGATTCTGGTGGGCGGGTATCTCGTGGAGCTTCGTCATGGCCGGCGGATCGTGGCGGCGGACGGTCGCTATCGGGGCTCGGTCTTCGCCCCCGTCCCCCCCGACGCTCAGAGCCCCGTGACTCCCCATCTGCTGGCGCATCGGACGCGGAACCTGGGCCGGTTGGTTTCTTGACAACCGATAGAATTTCGTCTTCGGTCACCAGCACCCTTCGCCGGTCCTCGTATTCGATCAGAACCTGCCGAATCAGCAGTTCATGACCCTTGACCACCCCGCGCCCCTGTCGGGTGACGACGTGGCTGCCGGCGGGCGGCAGCTGTTGGGCGATCTCTTCGTAGGTATCGTATTCGTATCGCAGGCAGCACTTCAGTCGGCCACAACGACCTGAAATCTTGTTGGGATCAAGGGTAGCCTTTTGGAGCTTTGCCATCCGCATCGAGACCGGCGGCATCTGCACCAGGTGGGTGTTGCAGCAAACTGGTTTACCGCAGTCGCCGTACTCCGCCAGCAGCTTCGCTTCGTCGCGAGCTCCCACCTGCTTCATTTCGATTCGCGTACCAAACTCCGCGCCCAATCGCTTGACCAATTCGCGGAAATCCACCCTCTGTTCGCTGAGGAAGTAGACGACCACGCGATCGTTTCCGAAGAGCCGTTCGAGGTCGATCAGATCCATCGGCAACTGCATCTCGGCGATGATTTCGCGGCACTTTTGAAATTGCTCACGACTCTCCTTGATCAGTCGCAGCACCTGTTGCTCATCTTCCGCCGTTGCGACCCGCTGGATGGTGCCGCCAGGAGGATCGACCATCTGCGCCAGTGCGTTGGGGGTCGCTTCGGCTAGCACTTCGCCCAATTCCCAACCACGCAACGTGCGAACGATGACGCGATCGCCTCGGCGCAACGGATGTCGATACTGCATCACGTGCAGGGTGCGCATCACACCGCAACGAACGATCCACGTGAGCATGCCACAGTCCGCGCTAGCAGGATTTCAGAAGAGAAAAGAATGTTCCTCAGGTCAAAAGCTGGCCTTCAGGCGCTTGTATTCCCAAAACCAGCTGACGATTGTCTGGGAGAAAAAGGACTCTTTTCGTCCAGAGACCCGGTCGTCTCCAGCTTTCGCATTATAGCGAGTCGTTGTCGATCTGAAGATCGACGCGAGCCATTTCCTGGGCGTTCCTGAGATAGATCTGCGATCCGACCACGGCGAGGGGATTCCAGGTGGTGCCCTGGAGCACTGGGAGGCGCGCCAGCAATTCTGGCTTGGACCGATCGGCTGTCACCACCACCAACTCCCCGGATTCACTGGCGATCACTAGATTTTTTTCAACCAGAAGGACCTGGCCATGCCCGTAGCGACCCTGCCGCCAAAGCCGCTTTCCCAATTCGAGTTCGACGCATTCCAGGATGCCGTCGTTCAATCCGTAGGCGACATCCCCATCGACCAACGCCGAGGTGAATTTGGTTCTCAGCAGCGGCGTACGGCTCCAAATTTCGTTCGCTTGCCACTTCGAATCGGCCTTTCCAACTTCGATCACACGACACCCCTGCCCATAGCCTTTGGTCAGAAGGACGCGCCGCTGGTCGATCTGCATCGGCTGGCTAGCACATGCGTCGCCACTGCTGCTGCTTGGCCACGGGTGCTTCCACAACAACTGCCCTGTCTTCGGATCGCAACTACAGACAAACTCCTGTTCCAGCCACAGCACTTGAGGTGTGCCATCGAGGGTGAGGAGAGCAGGGGATGCGTAGGCAATTTGCCCGTCCCCAGCTCGCCATCGCTCCCTGCCGTCGACCAGTTCGATCGCAATCAGGCTCTGGCATCCCTTGGACAGGTCACCCCCAAGAGGCAGATAGACCAGCCCTTCGTGGCACAAAGGGGAAGCACTGCGCCCCCAGGAGACAGTCGCTTCAAACTCTTTCTGGGTGGTGGCGGCAAGTTCATTGAGATTCAGTTTCCAGCGAACCGTCCCGTTCTGGGCGTCCAGGCAGTGCAGATCCCCACAAGCACCTGCAGCGACAACCTGATCATCGACTACCGAAGGGGTGCTGCGCGGACCGACGCCTCCCAGCAGGTTCTCATGCTTCGCCGGGTAGTCGTGTTTCCATACCAACTGACCTGTCTCGGTGGCATAGCAACGAATCGACTCGTCGGTCCCATGCTGTTCGATCGTGTACAGTCGGTTGTCGGCGACAGCCACTCCCGACCATCCAGCGCCGACAGCTACTTGCCACCGCAGCAACAAGTCTCCCTTGCCGATCGGCTTGGAGAAGCGAGGCGAGATCACTTTTCCGTCGCGCTGGCTCCCCAGATACTGAGGAAAACCGCTGGCGGTAAGAGCCTTGGGTGCGATGGGCGGGTCCGTTGCGTCCGATTCGAGTTGTGAAGGAGTGGCCTCTGCTTTGGTTGGGACTTTAGCAGGACTCAATCTGGGGCCAGCCATTCGCCACTGAAACTGCGGTACGATCTCGCCGTTGAATCCCTGAAACTTCAAGAGACCTGCCGCCCCAATCCCCAGCAGAATCGGCACGCCTGCAACCCACCTCCGCCGACTGCTTGGCGAAGATCTCCAGAGGGTGATCCAAGCCACTAGCGTCGCCAGAAACAGGCAGATCCCCATGACGACATTGGCGACGGCATGGTCGAATTCCCAAAACAGGTTCCAAGCCAAAAGCCCCAGCATCGCCAAAACGGCTGCTGTGACCCACCAGCGCCACCACGACTTGGCTCGTGGGGTTTCCCCTAATCGATTCGTATCGTTCGTAGCCATCCGGCCATTCCTCATGTGCTCTTTGAGTTCTTCGGTTCGATGCGTTGCAAAAGGGGAGCCAGGAAGCATCCAGTCAGACTTTTTGGATCTCCAGCCACTTGCTCGGGGGTCCCCTGAGCGATCAGCTGGCCTCCCTCGGCACCTCCTTCAGGCCCCAGTTCCAAAATCCAGTCACAGGCCTTCAGCACATCCAGATGGTGCTCGATCACCAAAACCGTGCTTCCCTTGTCGACGATCCCCTGGAGAACATCGATCAACCGATCGACATCCCGCCAATGGAGTCCTGTGGTCGGTTCGTCGAGGATCGCCAAGGTGTGTCCCGAACTGCGGCTGGCAAGCTCCGTCGCCAGCTTGATCCGCTGCGCCTCGCCTCCGCTGAGCGTTGTGGAAGGCTGGCCTAAGGAAATGTACCCCAAACCAACCCGCTGAAGGCTGATCAGGATCTGTTGCAGCGAATCGATCCCATCGAAAAACTCGACCGCCTCATCGATCGCCATCGCAAGCACCTGCGCGATATTGCGATCCCGGTAGTGGACATCCAAGGTCGCCTGGTTGTATCGGCTTCCTTTGCACTGGGGACAGGTGACAAAGAGGTCAGCTAAAAAGTTCATCTCCAGTCGCTGCTGCCCTTGTCCCTGACAGACCGAACACCTTCCCTCTCCCGCGTTGAAGCTGAAACGGTTGGGACCGTATCCCCGCTGTTTGGCATCGCGTGTGGCGGAGAAGATCCGGCGAATCAGATCCTGGGCCCCGCAGTAGGTCGCAGGACAGCTTCGAGGAGTTCTCCCGATGGGTGTCTGGTCGATGGCGATGCAGCGCTCGATCTGTTGCCAACCCGAGAGAAGAGGGTCGGTGTGGCTGTCGCGGGCGCGGCTGGATCGCCCGAGATGCTGGCGCAACCGGGGGATTAGAGTATCGAGGATCAATGAACTTTTTCCGCTACCACTGACTCCTGCCACACCAATCAGACAACCGAGCGGAAAATCGACATCGATCCCACGAAGGTTGTGCGTCGTCGCCTGTTTCAGCCGAAGCAGCCGCTCTGGATCGACCGCTCGGCGACTTCCTGGAACAGCAATCACCCTGCGACCGCTGAGGTACTGGCCCGTCATGGAGTCCTCGTTGCTGGCGACCTCCTGCACCGAACCGGCCGCCACCAGTCGCCCGCCCGAAGGCCCAGCTCCTGGCCCCAAATCGACCAGCAGATCGGCTTGACGGATCATCGCTTCGTCATGCTCTACCACCACCAGCGTGTTTCCAGATTGCTGAAGTCGCCGTAGCGACCCAATCAGGAGGTCGTTGTCTCGCGGATGCAGGCCGATGCTTGGTTCGTCCAGAACATAGCAAACCCCTACCAGTCCCGACCCGATGCAACTGGCTAGGCGGACTCGCTGCAACTCGCCACCGCTGAGCGACTGGGCGGATCGGCCGAGCGTTAGGTAGTGCAGCCCCACTTCGATGAGGAACCGAAGTCGATGTTGAATATCTTGACGCAACGGCTGAAAAATTGGTTCGCGCAGAGAATCAAACCGGCAACCTTCCAGAAACTCCTTCAATCTCTGAATCGGCATCTGGCACAAATCTTCGATCGATTGCTCTTCGATCCGCACGGCGAGAGCTTGGGGGCCTAAGCGAGCCCCTTTGCAGTCGGGACACTCGATCGCTGGCGGCTCTTCCTCCGAATCGCTCTCCCGCGTTGGATCGCTCGCCGTTCGACCTCGCCCAGTTCGCTTGACCTTCGTTTCGATCAGCCCGGTTCCTTCGCATGTGGAGCAAGCGCCATAGGGGCTGTTGAAACTGAAGGTTCTCGGTTCGATCTCCGCGATACTCTCACCACAGGCAACGCAGGCAAATCGAGTCGAAAAGAGCCTTTCGTGCTCCACCTGTTCGGTCCGATCCGACGGCGACTTTGTCGAAATCGTCACCAGTCCATCGGCAAGTCGCAGGGCCAGTCGCACCGCTTCCTCCAGACGCGTTCCCCAATCCTCACGCACCACCATGCGATCCACCACCGCCTCGATCGTATGGTTGGCGCGCACGGCAAGAGTCGGGGGGCTGTCGATATCGACCATCTGGCCATCGACACGGGCTTTGACCAAGCCAGCCTTTTGAATTTTCTGAAAGACTTCGGCATGCGCTCCCTTGCGCCCTCGCACCAGAGGTGCCATCACCATCACCTGCGTTCGCTCGGGCTGCTGACGGATGCTCCCCACGATCTGCTCGACCGACTGCCGATCGATCGCTTCGCCGCATTGGAAACAACTTGGCGTTCCCAGGCGAGCCATCATCAGCCGCAGGTAATCGTGGATTTCCGTCACCGTGCCGACGGTGCTGCGTGGATTGATGGCAGTCGGTCGCTGGTCGATGCAGAGTGTTGGCTGGAGGCCTGCGATGGAATCCACCTCCGGCCGCTCCATCTGCTGCACGTACTGCCTGGCGTAGACCGACAGACTTTCGATGTACTGCCTTTGCCCTTCGGCATAGAGCGTATCGAAGGCGAGCGAACTTTTGCCGCTGCCGCTGACACCGGTCAGCACCGACATTTGGCCATGGGGTAGATCGACCGAGACGCCGCGAAGATTATGGGTGCGCGCATTTCGGATGGCGATGCTTCCTAGTTCTCCCCGCACCCTCCAACTGGTCGCCGTTTCAGGTGGAAATTCCCGGACATCGGTCTGGGAATCGGGGTTTGTTGCGATCCGTTTTTTAGCCATCCTGCCCTAGCAACTCCGTGTCCTCGTGCTCATAGCCCGGTGCGCAGCAACACAGAAGCCGCAACGGCTCGTCCGATGGATTGATCAATCCATGGAGCACTCCAGGCGGAATCGCGATGGCGTCCCCAGGACCAACCGATCTCTGCTGGCCATCCATCCACATGACCCCCGTCCCGGAGATGATCCAATAGATTTCCTCCGTTCGGTGATGGCGGTGGATCTGGGTACGTCCCCCAGGCGGCACCACTGCCTCGGCCAGACTCTGCATTCGGATCGAGGAATTGCGGTGGCTCAGCAATTCGCGAATGATCGAACCATCCTTCGTGACAAAGGGGGGGCATTGGTCCAGTGCGATGATTTCCATCTTCGATTTCCCGCTGATTCGCATCCATTAGGCCGATTCCGCCAACCAAGTCTTTGCCATTCTAGCGGCTCGGTCAGCCTGGACTAAGCTTTCTTGGAAAAGAGGGTTGCTGAAGTTTGGTTTGGGTGCAGCGAAATCCAGATGCTAGGATAAAGTGAAAGCGGTTGCCGACGTCGCGCGACCAACCAACAGCTCTTGACGGGCAGTGGACTACCAGGAGGAACCATGGCGGTGTGGCAGAGCGTGGCGGGAGTCACGTTCTTCTCTGTCCTGCAGATCCTCGTCCAGTTCGTGCTGCAGATGCTTTTGGCTGCCCGGTTTGGAACCAGCCCGGCGATCGACGCATTGCAGGCGACCCTGGCGATCCCCCAGGCCATCCAACTGCTTCTGACGCTACCGCTTGGCTTTGCGCTGGTCCCTTTGCTGACCCGTGCATTTCAAAAGGATCCCAACGATCCTGAAGCTTGGCAGATGATAGCGACCGTCGCAGTGTTGCTGGTGACAACGGCCCTGATCGCCACGATGACTCTATGCATCTGGCGATCTTTCTGGATCGACTTTTTCCTGCCTGGGCTGGATCCGACACGGCATCAATTGGCGGCCGACCAGTTGATTTGGCTTTCCTGGCAAGTGCTTTGGGGCTGCATGGTCGCCTTTCTGAGCACCCTCTATCAGGCGCAGCAGCGATTTCTCTACCCCGCCTTGATCGCCTTCGCATTCAGTCTGCTTCATGCCATGTGGACTTGGGGATGGGCGACCCGCGGCATCGAAGCCTACACCCTATCGATGTTTCTTACCGGCCTGGGATGGGTGATAGCGCTGATCTGGCCTTTACGCCATGCGCTCCAGCGGGAACCACTCGGTTTCAACTCGATGGCGCGCGATCTCTATCGCATGGCCCTTCCACTGCTTCTTGGCAACGCCGTGATGCGATGGGACATGGTTGTCGAACGATGGCTGCTGTCCTTTCTACCCCCCGGCAATATCGCGCACTTTGGCTACGCGCAGCGCTTTGTCACGGCCCTCTCTGCGATCAGCGTTGGTGGCCTGCTGACGGTGCTGTTCGCGCGTCTAAATCGAGGTGGACAGGAGGAGGGAGCTGATGCAGTGCGCCTCCGACAGCTGCAGGGGATTTATGCCCTGCTTTGGATCTTGATCCCCATCGTCGTCGGGATCACTTTCTTCGCCGAGTCAGTCACTGGCGATTTACTAGAGCGAGGAGCCTTCTCCGCGTCGGATACAGCGGCAGTCGGACGACTATTCCGCATTCTGATCTGGACGCTGCTTGGGGCATCGCTGGCCGACTGGACAGCTAGAGGTTTCTTCGCCATCGGCAACACGATGACCCCAACCTGGATCGGACTGGTGGTGATGCTTCTGGGTTGGGCTGGCAAGGCAGCCCTCGTCCGGTCGCTGGGTAGCGAAGGCTTGGCGATCGGTTCGGTTGTCCATCTAACGCTTGCCGCGCTAGCGATCGGCATCGTCCTCTCCTGGCGCATCGGTCCTCTCTGGGACCGTTCGCTGACGCAAGACACCAGGCGCTTGGCGATGGCGGCTCTGGCAACCTGTTTGCTTTGTCTGCCGGTGGTCGCCGCGCTACCCCAAGGAGGCTGCCTAGCGGTCGCTCCTCTGGGTGCTGGGCTCTATCTGATCCTCCTTTACTGGCAGAACGATCGACTGGCCCGACTGCTGATCGCACAGTTGACCGAAAGGTTCAGACGCTGAACTGCAGCCCCCATTCCAGCATCGCCAGAGCCAACTCCGCCGCCTCCTTCTGCCGACCGATGCGTCTTCGGCCATCGCGTAAGCTGCGCGGTAGTTCCGATTGCAGCCGAAATCGGCCACTCCAGTTCACTTCCGTTCGATCCAGTAGCCGCGCCCCCAAGCGATCGCGACGCCAAGCCATCGCGATCCAGACCAGCCCATCTTGCTGGAACGGTGCTCCGGGCCCCAGATGCCCCGTGATGGCAAGTGACAGCCGCGCTTCAGGCGCGCACCGAAGGGCTCCTTTGGCCATCGCCTCGGCGACGGGCTGGGATACCGCTCCCGGTCCCGAAGGTTCAAGCCACTTGCTGGGAACCCCCAGCCATCGCTGCTTGGCATCCAGGCGATAGCTGACCAGAGATCCGACCAGCCACTGGGAAACGCCTGGCACGCCGCCCAACTTGGCAGCGATCAAGCCACACGTGCAGCTCTCGGCGAGCACGCAGCGGATCTTCTGACCTGCCAACCGATCGACCACCCTCCGCGCGGTCGTGGCAGATAGGGAAAGACGACGGGGCGAGTGACCTTTTCCCGAGCTACCGATCCAGCGCGTCGACACGTTCTGCCTCTTCGTACAAAAAGATCTCCATTTGGTCCGCTGCTGGCGTTCACTTGCCGCGCAGGGCATCGAGAATCGGCAATCGATTGGCCTGCCTGACCGCCAGCGCTCCAGCCGCGATTCCGCACACCAGCACCATCCCAAGCATGCCGATCGGACCCCACATCGAACCGATCGACTGCCCTCGCCACCAAGCGGGGAGCGCCGCCAATGCCGCACTCCCCACTCCAATCCCCAGGCCGGTCGCCAACAATCGAAGGTTCTCCCCCGAAAGCATCTTGCCGACCCGCTGAGGCGAATAGCCAAGCGATCGTAGCAGCGCCAGTTCCGACCGACGTTCGAGAACCGAACGGACCTGAACGACCGCCAGACCCAGGGTACCCAGAAGCAATCCTAAAGCGCCCAAGGCCTGGAACGCTTTCAGGTAGGTGTTCTGCACCGCCAGGAGTTGATCCAGCACTCCATAGGTCGATTGCGCTGTCCAACCCTCTTCGCTCCATCCCTCTTCCAATGCCTGCCTGGCGAGATCGAGATCGGCAGGTGGCTTGCCACCTACCAGGAACCACTGATAACCGCTCAGCGATGGAAAGGCCTTTCGAAAATTCTCTTCACCGATGATCAGCGATCCTTGCAGCAGCGTATTCTGCAGTAGCCCAACCGTCTTGAAGAAGAGAGGGCGGTCCTCCATCTCAAAGGAAAACACCTCTCCAATTTTTGCGCCACGATGAAGCGACCACATGGCGGTGTTCTGATCCAGGATCACCGGTAGGGGCGATTCGACGGTCCCATCTCCTGGTCGTTCCAAAAGACTCCAAGGGGAAGGAAGCGATGCGGATTGCCCCGACTTGTCGTAGCCAGCCCAGGGGAAGCGGGAGGCGGCGGGCAACTGCAGTTCCCAGTCGACAATCTCCGGTCGCATCCCAAGAACACGAGGCTGCTGCGACTGGTAGAGATTCCCGCAACTGGCATCATCTCCGGCACGCAACCGTGCGGAAACAATGGCGACGCCATCCAACTGGCTTCTTCGGGGACCCAGAACCTGCTGCTGCACTTTGGGATCGTTCAGATCGCGGAGGATGGGCTGCGAGGATTCGGCGATCCAATGCCAACCTCCCACACCTCGTCGATCGGCTTGGCTGTGGAACAAACTGATGGCCATCAGCAAGAAGGAGGCGGTAGCGATCAAGCCGGCGGCCAGTGCACTGCGCATGGGGTTGCGATGGACGTTTTTGGCGAGGAGGTTTTGGAAGGTCTGCATCGCCGAAGCTGGCCTGGATTCGATCGAGGGGAGGGTCCAGGAGCGGTAGAGTTGTAGCACAGACAAAAGTACCGCTGCCATCCCCGCACCGACAAACGCGCCCGCTGCCGCTTGGCCGCTCAACCACCAACCTGCCATCCATGCCACCCCGGCGAGAACCGCGAGGCCGCCAATCAGCCATCGCAGAGTGGGTGACCTCGCCGCGCCACGCTGCACCTTGGAACTCAGACTCCCCTGCAACAGCTCTCGAGCCGGCATGCGCGACCAGCCTCGCGCCGCCCACAGGACCGTGGCCATCACCGCCGCCATCGCGCTGATCGCCCCCAGAAGGTAGCTGGCGGGACGCCCATGAAACTCCAAAAACGGAACCTGAATCGCACCGACCCACCAACGTTGAAGCGCATGGACGACGCCTCGCGCATACAGGTAACCCAGCGGCAGTCCCGCCAGCACTCCCAGCAGGCTGATCCACCCCGCCTCAGCCACCTGCAGCCAGCGCACCTTGGCATTCGGCCAACCCATCGCCAGCATGGTGCCCCACTGCGAAGCACGCTGCTCCAGACTCAGTCGAAACAAAAGGGAGACCAGAAGCAGCGCTGCGAGAATGACGAAGAAACTCAGCGCCAAGAACAGGCCATCAAACGGGGTCGTTCCCCTGGCCGCATCCAGCTGCGTTGCTCGTAACGCCAGCGGCTGCAACCCCAAACTCTTCGCTTCCTGTCGCACCACTCCCAGCAATCGGTTCTCCACCTCCGCCAGATCTTCGAGGGCTGCGGGCAAAATCCGAATGCTGGTGACCGAACCAAATCGACTTCCAAAACGCTCCACTCCCTCTCCGTAAGGCAAGAACAGTTTGGGGGTCAATCGATGATCGTTCCAGTACGCATCATCCTCTTTGGCGATCGGGCGCTGGAGGGCGAACGGTAGGTCCCAGTCCTCGATCGACTCCTGATCGGTGATCCCCGGCACCTCCGGTGGGATGGAAGGATCGTTGTATGCAGTCGGCGGGCGATCGAATCGAGCCGCTTGGCGTCGGCGATAAGGCCGCTCGGGAGTCGTCAGCGGCACCACGCCGGAAACCCGCACCTCCCACTGCCGCTCCACCTCCTGCCCATGTGCATTCTCGGGAAGATAATACGACAGTCTCAGTCGATCTCCTACCTTGGCCTGTAACTGATCGGCCAACCACTGATTGATCACCACCGGCACAGCACCTTCCTTCGATGCTGCATCGGGTGCAGGATACGGAAGTGGGAAATCGGCACTCGAATCGATCGCCGCAACGATCGAGTAGGGGACTTCTCTCCCGATGGCCGCTCGCTCGGTGGTCGCATCGGCAGGCGACTCTTCGATCTTCTGAATTCCATTGGCTAGGTAAACCAGCACCTTGCGCAAACGATCGGACGGGAATGCCGATGCAACCTGCTCGACCACCGCATCGGGGAGCAGCAACTGCTCCCCGGTCAGATGGAAGTAATCGAAGATCGTGGCTGAGTCTTTCATGGACTCCTTCGATTCGGTGGAATCCGGAAACCTCGAGGTCACTCGTGCCATCCGAAGCCCCAGATCCTCAAGGCTCAGATCCAGTTGTTTCAGATAGCCATCCACCTGCTGCTGGGCCGAAGGGAGATCGCCCGATCGGTCGGGCTGGCCTGCGCGTCGGGAGAAGAGGATCGCGTTGATTTTGCCCTCCACCTTCAGTTGCTCGGCCAGAAACTTCCGATCGACAAAGACAACGCGAGGTGGCTTTTGACTGGGCCGCCAGTCAAATCGCCCCAAACCGCGATTGGGGAGGATCGCGATGACGCGCAGAGCCGGAAATCGTTCCACTTGCCCTTCCTTCTTTCCCAGTGGACTATCCCCCGGTACCGCTTCAGCGGTCGGAACGCGCAACGTGATTTCATCGCCCACCGAAACCATCAGGTCATCGGCCAAATTCTGATTGATCACCACTTCGCGGCCATGCGGATGCGTGGCCTTTGCCTGGCCACCCACATCCCAGAAAGTATCGTCGACGGCCAGCATCGTCAGGTTTCCAGCCCGATGCTTGCCGGTCGCGGTGGTCGATTCGGCGGTGGCTCGGGCAAACTGGATGGCTGGATGCACCTGGTGTTGCAGGTTGGGATCCAGCCCTTGAAGGCTGGACTGGCGAAAGAAACGATTGGCCAGGATTGCGTGATCGATCGCCCCCAGTCGATCGATCACCAGCCCCCGCAGGCTCATCCTCGCACTGTCCCCTACCAGCAGCGCTCCGACAATCACCGCCGTAGCGGCAGCGGCACCGGCGGCCAACGCCAGCGCCATGCGCCGATGAAACCAGAGCGACTTGAGGGTCCAGGACCATCTCGATGGAGTCGATGCAGCAGAAGTCACAGCGAATTCTCCCCACGACCCCAGGAAACCTCCTCCAGCCGACCGCGGACCAGCCTCACGCATCGCTCCATCTGCCTTGCGATCTCCATGCTGTGCGTTACCACCACCAGCATGGTCCCCTCTTCTTTTTGTAGCGCAAGCAACATTTCCAGGACCCTCTGTGCATGGTCGGGATCCAGATTCCCTGTCGGTTCATCGGCCAAAAGCAGCAGCGGCTTCATCATCAATCCGCGCGCGACCGCCACGCGCCCGCGTTCCCCCCCAGACAATTCGCTGGGAAGATGCCCAAGTCGATGCCCCAGCCCCACGCGGCCCAGCAGCGCTGTGGCCCGCTCCTGCTGCTCCCGACTGGGAGTCCCGGAAGCCATCGCCGGGAGGATCGTGTTCTCGAAAACATTCAGATGGGGCAGCAGATGATGATCCTGAAAGACAAAACCGATTTTCTGATTCCGGAACTTCGCCAACTGATGTTCGTCGAGCTGGAATGGATCGGCCCCTTCCAGGCGAACCGTTCCTGATGTCGGCCGGTCCAGTGTGCCGAGGATCTGCAGGAGGGTCGACTTTCCGGAACCGCTGGCACCGACGATCGCCAGATTCGTTGCCGGCTGCATGCACAGATCCAACTGCTCCAGCACCACCAGATCCTCCGCAGGCGTCGGATAGCTCTTGCACAATCGCTCGACCTGCAATCCTGCCTGCACCCCTGGCATCGGCAATTCTCCCAAACGCAAAATGATGATCATCCTCTTCAGCAATTCTGCTTCATTCTATCCACCTGCCCATCGATCGGGCTGATCCTTGAAGATTCACTCCGTTCTTCTGTGGCAACGGATCATCGCTACGATCTCGAGCGGTAACACTTCTGATTTCACCGCGACAGTCGCTTCGTCGGTTAGGATAGTTAGACATCCGGTGGAGGCGATCCATCGAGACGCCTGCAGAAAGGGAGCATCTTCGGGGATGGCTGTTGAAAACGTATCCGCAAGATTGACCGAAGTCGCCAGGCGCCAGGGTGCGCAAGTGGCAATCGCACAGGTAGTTGGTAGAGCCAGACGCAGTGGGGAGCGCCCCTACACGACAATCGACTTTTCTTCCCTGGAAAATCGAGTCGCATCGATCGCTTCTGGTCTTCAGCAAATGGGCGTTGGACCAGGTCATCGCATGGTGTTGCTGGTCCGATTCAACCAGGACTTCATCGCCTTGGTTTTCGCGCTATTGCGCGTCGGTGCGACGCTGGTGCTGATCGATCCGGGGATGGGGCGTCGCCACCTATTGGGTTGCCTGGAAGCGGTGAATCCCGATGGTTTCGTCGCGATCCCAGCGGCGCATGCGGTGCGATGGTGGTTTCGGAAACGTTTCCCCAAGGCCCGGTTCCTGGTAACCGCTGGGCCAAAGTTAGGCATTTTCCCCTCCCCAACGCTGACGCAGTTGGAGCGAAGTCGATCCAGCGACCTGCGCATCGCTGCAACTTCGTTCAACGACCCTGCCGCCATCATTTTCACCACCGGCAGTACAGGGCCTCCCAAAGGAGTCCTCTACACCCATCAAACATTCCATCAGCAGATCGACCAGATCCAGCAGCACTACGGAATCCAGCCTGCCGGCAGGGACCTAAGCGCTTTCCCTTTGTTCGGACTTTTCAATGCCATGATGGGAACGACGACCATCCTCCCCGACATGGATCCCACCCGTCCCGCCGACGCCGATCCCGTGCGGTTGCTGGATGCCATCGATCAATGGGAGATCAACCAGTCCTTCGGTTCCCCCGCGCTGTGGACTCGTGTCGGCAGGCACTGCCAGACGACCGGGCGAAAGATCGCCACCCTGCAACGAGTTCTCTCCGCAGGGGCTCCGGTAGCACCCCATATCCTCCAGCTGATGCGGGACGCGATGCCTCCGTCAGCGACCATGCACACTCCGTATGGGGCCACCGAGGCATTGCCGATCGCATCGATCGAATCACGCGAAGTGCTAGAGGAAACCGCCGTTCGGACGCGTGAGGGAGCTGGTACCTGCGTCGGCCGCCGATTTGACAAGGTCGAATGGCGGGTGATCGCCATTGATGACGGGCCAATCCCGCAGATCGAACTGTGCCGGTTTCTGACGCCCGGCCAGATCGGCGAACTGATCGTGCGAGCCCCACAGGTGACACGCACCTACGTCACTCGCACCGATCAGAATGCTCTGCATAAGATCGCCGATGGCGACAACTTCTGGCATCGCATGGGAGATGTCGGCTATCTGGACGATCAAGACCGTTTCTGGTTCTGTGGACGTAAATCGCATCGAGTCGAAGTGGTCGATCGAACGCTGTTCACGGAACCTTGCGAGGCGATTCTAGCGACGCATCCGGCAGTGCATCGCGCCGCGCTGGTGCAGGCAGGGGATCCAGCAGGGAAGCTACCGGTGCTGATTGCCGAACCGTGGCCAGATCGGATGCCAGCCTCCTCCGCCAACCGCCATCAGCTCGCTCAGCAATTACTCGCTCACTACCAATCCGCACGCCCAGAAGACTCTATCCACCGCGTACTGATCTATCCGGGGCGCCTGCCGACCGACATTCGCCACAATGCAAAGATCTTTCGCGAGCAGCTAGGTCCTTGGGCCACCGAGGCCCTGCGCGAAAATCGCTAACCGATCGTGCATGCTGGGCAACCGCGGTCCAATCGTTCCATCGGTCCGATTCTTTCAAGGAGTCTTCCATGCCTCGACTGCTTTTCTTTTTCATGGCATTCGCTTGGCAACTGCCGCTACCTGCAACCCTCGCTCAGGATCCCGATCACGTTCCATGGCTGCAGGATGTGGAATGGAAGTCAGAGACGGGGCCGGCGACGGATGAACTGACGAAGATGAGAGATCTCAAATCTTGGGAAATGCAACGCCAGCAGTGGTTGGATGCATGGCGAGACTTTCTGGGTCCGGCACCCAAAGGGGCAGAAGCGTTTGACACTCAGTTGGTATCCGAAGACTCCGTCGATGGGGTGGTCCGTCGCCGGATCCGCTACCGCAACGAAGTCGACGATTGGATGGAAGCCTATCTGCTGATCCCCCAAGCTCGCATCGAATCCGGCGACAAAGGTCCTGCCATCGTCGCTTTGCATCCAACTACCAATGAGACGATTAGCGAAATGGTGGGGCTCTCGGGGCGCGATGGCAGGGAGAATGGTCTGCAGCTGGCTAGGCATGGCTACGTAGTTCTGTGCCCCACCAACTTTCTCTGGCAACAGCCTGGTGGGTTTGAAGCTGCCGTCCAGCGGCATCAAGACCGGCATCCTCGATCGCTTGGGATGGCCAAGATGCTATTCGACGCGCAGCGCGCCGTCGATTTTCTGATCGCAGAGCCTCACGTCGATCGACAGAAGATCGGTGCCTTCGGGCATTCCCTGGGAGCCAAGGAGACATGGTTCCTGACAGCGCTGGACTCCAGGATCCAGGCGGCCGTTGCCAGTGAAGGAGGCATCGCCTGGGATTCGACCAATTGGGATGCACCTTGGTACCTGGGCCCCGAGATTCGCAGCCCCGACTGCCCGCGAAAGCCCCATCAGTTGCTCGCCCTCGCGGCTCCCAGGCCACTCCTGATTCTCGGAGGACAATCGGGACCGGGTGCTGCCGACGGCACCCAAAGCCTCCCCTGGATCGAAGCGGCAGCTCCTGCTTGGCACCTCCATGGTCAGCCGTTTGGCTTCGGGCTCTGGAACCACCGACGTGGCCACACGCTAGATGCCCAAATGATGGAACGCGTTGTCGCTTGGTTCGACTGCTATCTGCAGTGACCCGAAAGACCTAGCCGAACCATTGAAGATGCAACCTTCGGTTGACAATCACCGATGTGGTCTGAAGTCCTGGTCCCCGATGGCGAAAGATCGTGGCGATTTGGCTTGCCGAAGCAGAGGTCTTCGTTCCGGGAATGGATCGCCTCGCTGTCTCAATTTTCAGAAAACTCGGAAGGCGTTATTAGCCACCCAGCAAAGACTGCATCAGGTCGATTACCACATGGCGGTCGATCCCACGAACGCTTTTCACATGGCCGATCCGATCGGGCAGAATGAAATGGACCTCCCCATGTTCGGTCTTTTTGTCGCTTTGCATCCGCAAGTGAAGTCGGCTGGGGTCTAGCCCCTGGGTGATCACAGGCAGTCCTAAATCTTCCAGAAGACAGCGTTGCCGCTGGACCACTCCCGCGTCGATCATTCCCAGACGGGCTGCGAGGGTCGCCGCACAGTGCATGCCTAGCGAAACCGCCTCTCCATGCAGCCAGCGTCCATACCCAGCTTCTGCCTCGATCGCATGAGCAAAGGTATGTCCATAGTTGAGGATGGCGCGCAGTCCCGTCGTCTCCCGCTCGTCCTGTGCCACGACGCTGGCCTTCATCTGGCAACTGGCGCGCACCGCCTCCTGCACCAATTTCAGATCGCGCGATCGCAAGGCCTCGGCATGGGTCTCCAACCACTCAAAAAATGATGCGTCCAGAATCATGCCGTATTTGACCACCTCAGCCAGACCGCTTTGATATTCCCGCAGCGGTAGCGAATCGAGGTGCTCCAGATCGATCCAGACCTCGCGCGGCTGCCAGAAGGCGCCCACCATGTTCTTGGCACCTGGCAGGTTGATCCCTGTCTTGCCTCCCACACTGCTATCGACCATGGCCAGGAGGGTGGTTGGAATCTGAATCATGGGAATGCCGCGAACGAAGGTGGCAGCAGCGAAACCAGCCAGATCGCCAACAACGCCTCCTCCAATCGCCACCAGAGCACTCTTCCGGTCAGCGCGATCCTCCAGAAGATGGCTCCAAATCCGCTCCAGTTGCCCGATCGACTTGCTCGACTCTCCCGATGGAATCTCCACGAGGGAAGCGCGAAACCCCGCCGCCGTGCACCGATCGATCATCGGATGTGCAATCGCACCGACCAGATGTTCATCCACTACCAGAACCAAGTGGCGACACCCAGGCAGCAGACGTTCCACGCCAGCGACAAGATCGGCCAGGATGTGACTGCCGATGGCGATCTGATAGGACCGCTCTTGAAGAGCGACTTCCAGGAAGACTGGATCTAGCTTGGGCATGATGATGAGCGGCCAAACCTAAGAGGATGGAATGGAATCAACGCCCTGATCGGATGGCTTGATTTCTTTCGAACATCAGGCCCCTGGAGAACGTTTACGAACAGTCGAAGGGGGACTCCAGTCACGCCCCATCCAACCCAACCCCATGCCGATCAGCAGTCCCCCTAGGTGAGACAGATTCGCCATGGGGGCTCCCCCTGTATCGCCAAGAAAGCCGATGGCAAGCCAAGCCAGGAGGAAGACAATGCTCAATGGCGCTAGTTGAGGGATTCGGTCTGGCCGGTACGTCGATTTGATCCAGATGAATCCAAAAAGCCCGTAGACGACTCCCGAGATGCCGACGAAGTTCGGGCTTCCAAACCATTCTTTGGGCATCAGCCCCTGCAGCAAGTTCGAACCGATGGCGATCAAAAGAAACATCCAACCGAAGCGGCTAGTGCCTTCGACTGATTCGACAATTCTCCCGAGAAAGAACAGCATCAGCACATTGAGAATCAGATGGAGTGGATTTCCGTGGAGGAAAACTGGCGTCAGCAATCGCCAGCCTTCTCCCTGCTTGATGCTGATGGCCGGATCGCCGCTTTTGGCGTAATCTCGCATGTCGACGAACTTCAGTTCATCGACGATGATATTGCCCAGCCGGTTGCCTGGGGACGGCGACGAGAACCCGGAGACCAGAGTCACCAAGGTGCAGAGGATCACCAAGATTCGAGTGAAGGGGGGATTGGAGGCCGCAGGCTTGAAGACCGACGGGCCACCTGACTGAATGCGATCCCTAGCCGCCTTGGCTCGAGCCTCCCGTTCTTCACGGATTTCGCGTGCTTTACCGAGAGCGGCGGCGTAACGTGGATCGCTTGGATTGGCCAAGAACTGCTCGAATGTGCCCCTCGCATCGGCCAGCTTTTCTTCCTCCCGGACCCAAATTTCCCAGCGATCCTGGGAGTCCTGCAGTTTCTCGACATGGGCGCTGATCCCTTCGGTCAGCAGGAATGCAACCAATGACTCTGTCGATTTCTGACCTTCGATAGTTCCGAGGAAACGCATGGGGTCTTTTCTGGATCAAGGGAAAGGCGAAAGGCCCAGCGACCGATGGGTCCGTTCAGACTCTAAATAATACTCGAGATAGTCCAATCGATGCGCTGCTGCGGCATCCAGATAGACGACGACGTCGGGGTGCAACTGCAGTCCAGACCCAGGAACCCTCGATGAAACGGGCCCTTCGATGGTCCCGGCGATCGCTTCAGCCTTCCCAGCTCCTGTGGCCATGAGGACGATTTGCCTGGCTTCCAGGATGGTGCCGATCCCCATGGTCAGCGCCGCGCGGGGAACCAGATCTTCGGAGCCAAAAAAACGGGCGTTGTCCAGGATGGTGGTCGCGGCTAGGGTGGTGCAACGGGTACGACTTGCCAGCGACGATCCTGGTTCATTGAATGCGATATGCCCGTCGCGTCCGATCCCCAGCAACTGGAGATCAATGCCTCCGGCGGCGACGATCTCTGCTTCGTACATTTGGCAAGCGATTCGAATATCGTCGGGGCGTCCAGGAGGCACTCGCGTCCGACGCTTGTCGATATCAATCGCATCGAACAGATGCTCGTTCATGAACCGCCGATAGCTCTGCGGATGATCCTCATCCAGCCCCAGATATTCATCGAGATTGAAGCTGCGGATCTGGCGAAAGGAGAGCTCATGGCGACGATGCAGGTCAATCAGCCGCTGATAGACCCCCACGGGGGTTCCCCCAGTGGCCAACCCAAGCACGGCATCGGGTTTGCGCCGTATCAGCGATGCAAAATGTCCTGCGACGGCATCGGCTACTGCGGATTCTTCTTCCAACACCACCACACGCATGCTCACCCCTTCCGACAAGAATCCGACGGACCGAACTAAAAGCTTTGGTTTGAACGAGGGGAGATTATTGTGTCACGGGATGCAATCCCGGTCCAGCGACCGCCATCGCGGCTCACATCGGACCTCCCTCGCAACAGGTCTCGCAGATCGCATGGCACCGCTGGCAATGCTTCTTTGCCCGAATTTCCATCAGCGGCCCACCGCAGATCGGACAGCAGGGCTCCATCCCCCTTCCCATGCCGGCTCCGACCCCATCCAACTTCATCGCACCATCCATTTTTGACATAGGATCAGATGGAATCGGCGGATTGCTTTCCCCCAGACAGCCCGAAAACTTCTTTTCCGACTGGGTTTCCGGTTGGTCACTCATTCCGTCCTCCCCCCTTGGCATTCGCACCCCGTTTGTGCAGGCCCATCCAAGTCGAATCCTAACCCAGACCAAGATTCTTCATCCTGCTGCCACGAGGGGTGGGAATCGATTCACCAAATCATTTGGATCACTTTTTTGCCAAGGGGAAGTGGTTCCAATTAGAGTGCAGGGGAATATCGACTGAACTCTATTCCCGCCGCCACATCTTGTACTCCCCTTGAACTCGAGATACCTGCGATGTCAAACGAGTCCAATGTATTGGAAACATCTGCCTTTCACCAGATTATCCGCGATGCTTGGTATAGCAACCGACCTATCGTGCCACTGATCGGAGCTGGTTTCTCAGCCGACTCGGGGATGCCGACGCTGGCCTCGATTGTTCGCTACATCGCCAAGCTGAAATGCTACCTTCGACACAGCCTATACGGCCCCGCTTCCTGCAAAGAGTTGTACGGTTTCAATCCGAATCTTTACTACAACAACCCAGATCAATATTTGGAAGCATTCGGCTGGCCAGATCGATTCCAATTGAATGCCGACGTGTCTGATGGCTTGTCGCAGAGATCGGAAATTAGGCGAAGCAAGATGTTTGCGGAAGCAGCATCCCTGCTTGGAGAGAATTCGTCGCCACTTCAACTGGCGATCCATGAAGAACTGAATAATTTGGCATGCATCATCAATCCCGTCGGCCACAAAGCATTCGAAAAAATTCAGTTCGCCACATTGATGAAGCGCTGGTTGCGGCTCAAGCAACTTGCCGACGCCCAATCAAAAAAGAAAACCAAAGGAGATCATGCGGAATTCCTGAAAACTCTCTGGAACGCAGCGAACTCACGAGATGCTCTTGGCGAGCCCCAAAAGATGGAGGATGCATTGGCAATGCTCCTTCAGTCTCTAGCCGAAATAGGGAATCCTTATCACCAGTACGATAGCCTGCTCTATCAGATCACAGGTGACTGGAAACCACTCCTGCGCCATGTCTCTGGATTCAAGCAGGAATTGATCGATGCCTTGTTCGCGCGGCTGGCGAAAGACCGCGTCCCAAGCAACTCCCACATTTTTCTCGCACACCTGACCCAGCTTCTAAACATCAAAACCATCTTCACCTACAACTTCGATCACCTCATCGAAATGGCGCTGAGCAAAGAGGAGGTGCCGCATCGGCTTTTCTCGATGGAGCATGGTTCGACACTCCCTTCCCGCGTCCATCTGGATGAAAACGTCGCCGTGATCAAAATGCACGGCAGCACGCACAACATCCTGGTCGATGAGCGGGTCGACTATAAGCTAACGGAACAATACCACCTTTCCTTCAAGGACCTTGCTGGCCAGAACCCACTGATCCTCATCATGGGGTGTTCCGGGGGTGATCGGCGACTGAGAGACCTGCTTGGGGGACTTTTGGGTGAGAGCCCCAAGGGTGCGACGGCGGTATGGATGCAGAGAGCCGAGAGCGCGGATGCTCCGTCGGCCAGGATCCTCAACCTGGACGATCAATCAAAATCGAATCTGAAGACCTACAAAACCTACGAAATCGGTCAATCTTTGAATTCCCTTTTCTGTGCGTTGACCAATCGATATCCCCCCGGCCGTTCTCCCTATCGTGTGAAAATCAATATTCCGGACGTGATACCCGAAAAGGAAACCACAACGAATTGGGAGCTGGTGGGAAATCCGAGAATTCTGATTTTCCCGCCGTCTGGTGAATCGAAAGCTCCATCTGTCACTTCCGTCATGCTACTGGAGACCCTGCGAAGTCTCCCTCTGGCCTATACCCGTATCTGGATCGATTTGGAGGAGTTCTATTCCGCAACTCAGGTGATTGCAGAGATCCTCGACCAGATGCGCAAACGGGATTCCAATCTCTATCCTTTCCTAGCATCGATCAGCAAAGACAACCGGCAATCAGCGACTGCACAGCCGGAAACCGCCACGCGAGAGGACGTCGATTCCGACATGAAACGAGCGGCCCGACGAGTCTTCCGCGGGCTGAAGCGATCGCGTTACGTGCTGGCGATCTGCGGTCTGGACGCGTTCACTTGGCAAGTGACCACCCACCATGGCGTCTCTCGCAAGCAGAACCAAGTAAGCAGCGAAATGGCACACGAACGAAGTTTGCTTGTGGAGTTCATGGACGAGCTAATCATGTTGAATGAAAAGAACTGGAAGTTCGGCGATTCAGTTCTCTTGTTCCATTCCGAATACCCCTATCCCAGACACAATTTTCCTTGGCCGGAATCGCCATCGGAAGAAAAAAATCGATTCGAAACGGAGCAATTGGCTCCTTGGGATGAGCTGAAAGCACAACTGGAGACACACCTTTCGGGCGGCATCGCCCCTTATCACCGAATCACTTTAAGCGAATCAGAGTGGCATCCATGTCTCCAGAATCCCCAAACTCTCCCTCGCAAAGACAAGGAAGCACCTCCGCTGCTTTTCCCAATACTCAGCGAAGCTAAAGATTTACGGCCTGATGAAGCAGGATTTGTCCGATCCATCGGCTGCATGGTGCTTGCCTGCCATCGACGCACTCGTGTGGCAGTCGGGCTGCAGGACGTATTTGACGCCTTGGTTCGATCGCTGAAATCCGTGGAAGACAAATCGCCCAAGGACGATCTGATTCCGCTTCTTCGGGCGGTCAATGGCATGCCAGGTTTCCTGCGCGATCGCGACCGTGGAACAGGAAATCCGTTCCCGCACATACGCGCCACGGAATCGGGGATCTGGTTTGACCGGCCACTTCGCGATCGCATCTATGACTACAACACCCGGCTGACTGATGAGGATAGGATCGCGGATTGGATTGCTCGTAACAACCAGAAAAAATCCGATCCCAAACCTCTCCTCCATGCGGCCTTCACGCAACTGCTGATCGCGGCGACCTTACACGACCTGATTTGCCGCTGCTATTTCTTCCGGCTCTACATCCCATCGAAAGATGGCTTCGCCTTCTTTGAATATGCATACCACAGGATTTCCTCGCTTCGCTACATGCTGGTCCTGTCCAATCTGATCAACAGACTGCAGGACGAAGATCTACGAGCCTGCACGGATCCTAGTAGCGGGCAGGTTGCCGACCGCACGCTCTCCCTTTTCTGTCGATGCTTCGGGACGGCGTTTGAGGAAGGATGGGTTGATTTCCTGAGCCTCCTAAGTTCGGAAAAAGGCGACCGGAAGACTGGTATGCTGGCCATCCTTCACGGCATCCGCGAGCGATCGATTCGCGGGTTCACGCAAGCTTGGAGAAGCAATGAACGAGATCTTCGCAATTCGCTCTCCCCCGATCTTCTGAATCTCTGGTGCTCGACACTGATCAAGTTTGACTTCTGCACCGATGACATCGAATCCCAAACCATCAGCTCGAAAGTAGTCGATACCTCTACGACGAACCGAGCCGAGAAGAACTTGGTTGCATTGGTGGTGCAAGCTATTGCGGCAGTTGGCGAAACCCAATCGCGAGTCAATTACGAACGCGGGGACTTCAACGCATTCAGGACAGGCCGTTCCGATCTTGCAGACAAGATCAAGCGATTGGTTCGGGGTTTGAAGAGTCCTGTCAGTAGCGATGTGGTCCGGACCCTGGAAAGCAATGGCGAGGTGGACTCGAAAGTCGGTGAGTTCTGGCATCAGTTCTTTGGCGCATCAAGACATCAGGCGAAGTATGTGAAAGATGCCGCCAAGCTTTCAAGTTCCTTGAAAGATGCGAAGAAGGGCGTTCAGAAATCGACTGAGGAGTCGCTCCGACATAGCTACATCGAAATCGAGCGATATCTAGCCAGCGATTCCGATATCGCTCCTGCAATACATAAAAACAAACAAATGCTCGTCGTTTCACATTCACGCTTTTCGGTCAGCGCAGAGGGTATTGATGTATGCCTGGATGCGATCCAGAGGAAAATTGATCACACGCAGAGTGAATCTGCGGATGTCACCAGCATTCGAAATCCACTTTTGGAGGTGACGGCCGATCGCAGCCTTCTGGTACCCTATCGGTCCCTCTTCAAGATCCTTTCGGCGAGACTTCGGATTTCAAAAGCCATGCTGTCCGATTCGGACCGTTCCGAAGAAGCCCCTTGGCAGCAGCTTTTCAAGGAAGCATTCCGCGATACCTCCTTTGCCAAGGAGGGCATGGGAGACGAAAACGCCATCGTGCGCGCGATCGCCCATCTGATCAACGCGGAAGCCTGTCTGAAATATTATTTCAAGTTGATCAATCAGCCCGTAGCGCAGGATGCCAAGGGCTCGCCGACACAACAGTTCTTGCGACAAGACCTAGAGCGGAGTCATGCCAAGCTGAAAAGCGCATCGGTGCACCTGTCGCGATGTTACCGCGACATGCTGCAGGCTCCCCGGTACGCCTTGGTATGGAGATACTTCCATGCCATCAAGGCAAGCTATCACATCGAAAAGCTACTCATCCTTGCTGGCGAAAGGCATTTTCTTGGATCTGACCCGAAGCCGGAACGCTCACGCAGGCGCACCGACCCCTCGGACACGCCTCGACGCGTCGGTGGACTGATCTATCACATTCGCCAGGGGCTGCTGGCGATTCAGTCGATTCTCGATGAAAGAAACATGCACGATGTTCGATTCCCGATTCACGCTGAACAACTGAGGGTGCGTCTGGCCACCGCGTCCTTGGCTCTAGCGCTGCTGGACTTCAAGACAGATCATCCTGACGTCATCTCACTGAAAGCCAGACTTCAGTTGCTGGTCGAACAGTGGTGGTATCTCTGCCGGTCCGAAGGGGTATCTCCCATCCCTTTCATCCCTTCATCCATCCAGAGTGTCACCTTCCAAGATCAAGCAACACAGTTGCACCTGCGCCGTTGGGTAGACCCCGACTGCCAAGTCTGCTATCTGCCCCTTCCCCCTGACTTTCTATCCGATCCTTTTGGCACAAGTAATACAGCGGTATTCAAACGCGACGAGACTCAATCCGAACTGGTCAACCTCTGGCGGATGCAGCTGACGCAGGATTTCCCAAGGCCAGAAGAAAGAAAAAACCTTGGGATCGACGACTCAGGGAAGTTCCCCAGGATCGACGAGATCCGTTTACAAAGCTTCGTCGATGGACTTCTCAACTGCCAAAAGACGCTCGACTATCGCCAACTGCATCGCGCGGTGATGAGTGGCGCTGCAGGACGCCTGATCTTTCCATGGAATCATGTACGAAAGCAGTCGTAACGCAGACTTGAACGGGTGCCTTCCTTTCGGTCCATCTGGGATTTCCGTGGAGCTGATCCAAGGCAGCCTATCAGTAGGTTTCATGGGTCTGCCGCCAGCCAAGGAAAAAGGTCCATCCGGCGGTTTTGCAGGATCATGGCCAGCCCACAGCGAAACAACCTTATCCATACTCGAATGGCCGCCCGCTCTTAGCGTTAAATCACGGACCTTCCTGCGACGTTCCATGACCGATTCGGAGCGGGCCAGCGAAGCGATTGCTAACCCCATGAATCCCAGATGGACCAGGGAAAAATTGTCTCTTGGCCTCTAGGCGGGGAATTCTCTGCCTCGTGATGGCCCTTTCGATAGGTTATTGGAGGTTGTTGGTCTCGCGCGAAGACACCAAGACGCGAAGAAAGATAAGAATCAGTGAGTTGATTTGCACATGACGACTCGTCATGCGAGATTCGACCTGTCGATTCGGTTGGCAGCTAAAAGCGACAACCCACCGAAAAAAATTAACTGGATACCTAAGCGGGGATCGCAAATGCGACTGGGCCCTTCGTGCCTTCGCGGCTTCGCGCGAGCCGAGGAGCGAGTTGCAGGATGTTGCAGGAAGGCATGGGGGCGAAGGATTCTGTCCATCTGGGACTATTCTGCCTAGCGATGAGATTCAAGGCATCCGGATCGAGTTTCCTTTAACAAGTCACCAGATCGCATCTTTTGTGATACGGGAATCTCGTGGCACTAATCTTGTGGAAATCTTCGATCCTAGAGTCGATGGGCAGGCCGAGCGACCCACAGAATTGTCCGAAGGACCTTCCTTTCGCAAAGGTACAAAGTAGGTACGATTTTTGGAGCGTTCCGTTTGCACCCGTCCTCCGAAGGCACCCAATTCAACATGACCGGGATCGACATTCCTTATCAACCGCTTCGTGAAAGTCTTTACGACCCGCGACAACTCTACCAGGGCTTTGACCCACTGCACCCCACCTCCCTCGCCGACACGCTCGATCTGCAGATCTACCGCCACTATCAGATCGAGCGGGATTCGCGGCGTCCGTCGAGCAGTTTTTCCAGCATGATGCAGGCCCTTCACGACCATTCTCTCACCTTGCATCGCAATGCGCTGCTGAAGGATCGCCCCTGCGTGGCGATCATGGGAGGCCATCGATTGGCTCGCAACGACCCGATGTACCATTTCGTCGCCGGCCTCTCCCGCCGATTTACCCAGAAGGGTTTTGTGGTCGCAACCGGCGGCGGACCCGGCGCCATGGAAGCGGCTCATCTAGGTGCATCTTCCTCGGGAGAGTCAGACAACTGGCTGAGCCAATCGTTCGATCTGCTGGAACAGTTCGCGGCATTCCCGCACACCGATCATCCACTGATCGATGAAAAAGGAGACTTCCATCCCGAGACTCTGGAAGCCAAAGGCCGCTGGCTCGCTCCTGCCTTTCAGATCCACCAGGAACTGGGTTGCAAGGGAGTCTCTTTAGCCATTCCAACTTGGCATTATGGGCACGAACCTTCGACACCCATCGCCAGCCATCTTGCGAAGTACTTTCAAAACTCCCTTCGCGAAGAGGGGCTGCTGGAGATCGCACACGAAGGAGTTCTGTTCGCTCCTGGAAGCGCCGGCACCGTTCAGGAGATCTTTCAGGACTGCGCTCAAAACCACTACCGGTCTTTCGGATCCTTCAGTCCCATGGTCTTTCTACACAAGCAATACTGGCAACAAACCATTCCAGTCGATCGCGTTCTCCAGGCTCTTCTGAAGCCGGAGGATTACAAGCGTTTCGTTCATTTCACTGATGATCTTGAGGAAGCCTATCGGATCATCGTCGATCATTACGATCAAACCCAACGAAGGCCGCTCCGTGTCGATCGGCTCTGCTAAGAACATTCCTCGTCATCTGCCGGGATGCGATGACGAGCATGCATGGCGATCAGCGCATCGATCACCTCCAACGACAGATCCCGAGAAAGGGCTTTGGCGGTTCCCTTCCAGCCTGGAATGCCGTTGATCTCCAGCAACACCGGCCCCCGTTCGGTCGGCAGCAAATCGACCCCTGCCAGCGAAGCGCCGATCACCGAAGCCGCTTCGATCGCCAACTGCCGCTCACGTGGGGATGCCTCCCAAGCTTCGGCCGTACCGCCTCGGGACAGGTTGTTGCGCCAGTCGCCACCTACCCCCATCCGCCGAACCGAGTGGACTTGGCCATCGATCACCAGCAGCCGCAGGTCGTAACCGGGGGATTCGAGGAACTGCTGCAAGTAGATCAAGCTACGAGTCTGCTCAAGCGCCCCGAAAACCCGCCAAGCGATATCGGGGTCTTCCACTCGAATGATCCCTCGCCCTTCACTGCCGAAGACCGGCTTGACCACACAGCGCCTTCCCAATAACTCCCATCCTTCCAACGCTTGCCGACGGGTCTGACAGCAAATGGTGGTGGGAATCGGAAGGCCTCTCTCCTGAAGCAATCGCAGCGTCAGCCACTTGTCGATAGCGATCTCCAGCGATCGAGGTGAATTGACCACTTGCAGGCCGTGGCTGGCCATCTGATGGAGCGCGTTGACTCGAAAGATCACCTGCTCCAGCGATCCCATCGGCATCGATCGGACCAACAGAAGATCTGGACATCCAGGCATCCTGGGATCGAGCGGGATTTGGTGATCCAGATCGGGTGCAATACGGCTAGACGCTGCTGGTAGCCGCAGTCCCGCCAGCCCTGCATCGCCTAGCGACGTCTCCAGATGCTCGAAAGAAACCGGCAGCAGCTCGATGCCTCGCAAAGCCGCAGCGCGTGCTAGGTCGCGAGCGTACCAGCCGTAAGGGTTTCCAAGAAGGGCGATGGTCCGCAGTGCAGCCACTCACGAAGTTCCCAAAAATGACTTGGTGATCATGTCGGGACGCAGTTCTCCCGACCGCCAGCACCGCCCGCTGCGGAGGTTGCTGATCATCACCTCGGCGGGCGAAAACAGCCCCTTGTCGACCAGATAAAAATCGTACTTATATCCTCGAAAAACCTCAGCGAACGGTTTCCCCCAATCCCGAGACGAACGACTGGGAATCGCGTCGACATGCGTTTGCACCTGCGCATCGTCGGCATCCACCCACAGGGCAACCTGCCCTCCATAGAGGATCGCATCGTTGGTAACGCCGATCCCTTCGGCGAAATCGGTCCGCACGGGAGGCAGCGGCGCCACCCCCATGCCGCTTCGAACGATCGAAAGGTCGACCCCCAGTTCGAACATCTTGTGGAGGCACGTTTCCACACTGCGCGCCACGACCTGCACACAACCGGCGATCGAACGAGTCGGTGCCACACAGAGCGTCAACCGCTCGACAGGGACTCTACATGCTTCGGCAATCGCCACGCAGATGGCATCCTCCGGAAGCCGGTCGCACTCCAGGACCCCCACCGCGCGATTCCCCGCCTGAACCAGTCCACAGCGATCCAGAACCGATTCTTCACCCCGCCGTTGCCGCATCGGGCCAGATCCCATAGCGTAAAACTTACCATGCTGAATCGGCCATCCTGCGTACTGGGCTCCCATGAAGGCGGCCACCGGTTCGTCGGAACGAACTTGCACCATCGGCCATGGCCCCAGCTCCCTTTGCGGCGGCAACAGGGTCACCTCCGCAGCTCCCCCAGTACATATCTCCGCTAGAATTCTTCCCGCCTCCAAGCCGCCTACAACCTCGACGCCAAAATCGATCACGGTAGCCCCACTGGCGGTCTGGTGCGCAGCGATCCTCAATTCGTCCGGATCAGCCAGAGCACTACGGCACAGCGATTCCGCTTGAGCATTCAAGTCCATCGTTCTTCCCCACAAGACCTTCCATCGCTTCGATCCCGACGCCATTAGAATAGGGTTTCTGGAACATGCCAAGCCGAAGACCGACTTGGGTGACCGAGGAATTCCACCGCATACCACGATTCATGAACTCTCCGATCTCTCATGCCGATCGTTCGCAGTGGTTGCTGCGCGATGACACAACCTATTTGAATCACGGTTCCTTCGGACCGCCCCCGCGAGAGGTCTGGGAAGCTCAACGAACCTGGCAGCAGGCCTGCTCCCAACAGCCAATGGACTTCTATCTTCGGCAGATGGAAAGCGCCTGGTTCGACGCGCAGCATCAGCTGGCCCGATGGATCGACTGCGATTCCAGTTGCCTTGCTCTCTTCGAAAATGCCACCCAGGCGATGAACCAACTGGCCTACAGCTTTCCCCTGAAGCGAGGCCAGCAAGTGCTGCTCAATCCTCACGAATATGGGGTGGTACGAAGCATTTGGGAGCGACGATGCCAGGAAGTAGGTGCCTCCATCATCGATGCTCACCTTCCACTTCCGCTCGACGATCCCATGCAAGTCGTCGATGCGTATCGACGTGCCCATACAGAGCACACCGCCCTCTGGATCGCCAGCCATATCACTTCTCCCACCGCCATCACGCTGCCGGTTGAGCGGCTTTCCAGGGAAGCGGCCAGCCTGGGAGTTCCGCTAGCGATCGACGGTCCCCACGCTCCGTTGCAGGTCCCGCTCTCCCTGCGACAACTCGACTGCGATTTCTATCTGGCCAGCTGCCACAAATGGCTTAGTGCCCCTCTGGGCAGCGGATTTCTTTTCGCCAATCCCCGCTGGCACCATGCGTTGGACAAACCGCTTTGCCTTTCCTGGGGACGCCTGAAGCCGCGTCAGGTGGAGAACTGGAGCGACCATTATCTTTGGACTGGGACTCGCGATGTCAGCCCGCTTCTGACGATCCCGACCGCAATCGATTGGTTCCACCAGCGGGATCCCGATGCCGTTCGCATTCGCAATCACGATCTAGCGCAATTCGCCCGACAGACACTTCTGGACCTTCTGAAAACCTCCGCCCTGGTCCCCGATGCGCCCCAGTGGTATTCGATGATGGCTGCCGTTTGGCTTCCCAAAGGCGACCACCGATCGCTTCAGCAGGAACTCTGGAGACTGGGACGCATCGAGGTACCGATTGTCGAATTCCAGGGGCGGCACCTGATCCGCGTCAGTTGCCACCTCTACAACGACCAGGAAGATATCCTCCACCTCGCCCGAACTCTTCAAAAGGCACTAAAGACCTGACACCAGAGAGCAATCGATTGTCCTGGTGTTCGGTATCGCTGTGCGGGGTGCGACGGCCGCAGCAGCAGTCGCCGCGAGGCTTCGATCGGTAGCCAACCACTAGGGACTGTTGGCTCCCCCTGGCAGCATCTCCACTCCGAGACAACGAGTGAACCGGTCGAGCAAATTGCAGGCGCCGATGGCATAGACGATCTGCGCGGTCTGCCGATCGGTGTAATGCGCCCGCAGCGATTCGATATCTGCATCGACGATCGACTGTGGCTGCACCGTCAGCCGCTTTGCAAACAGTTCCACTTGGCGGATCGCTGCATCGTCCGATCTAGCCACCTCCGCTCTCGCTAACTCCCCTTCTGATTGCCCCAGGGTGTTCCATCGAGCCAACCAAAATCTAGCCGTGGCGTCGGCGCGATTGTGACGTGCACAGATCCAACCGATCCGCGCTACCAGTTCGGGCGAAAGATCGGCTCCCTCCAAGATCGACTCGATGCTAACCAACTGCTTGGTTCCAACCTCCGGGAAAAGACTCATCGCCCGCTCCCAGTCACCTTGAACCTTCTGGCCCAAGGCACGACCGGCTCGTTCGGACTCCGGCAAGCGGATCTTCCATCCCGGCTTGCCGCTGGCTATCGAATCCATGGGGGGAAGCGGGCCGCGATCCTGCGGCACTCCTCGAATGATCCTGGATGGCATCCGGTCTTCCGAAAGATCCTCGGTCACGAAGGAACGGGACTCCCCGCGAAAAACGCGATCCTGCGGCAGTCCCAGAGAATCGGTCCAGCGATTGACCGAGTTGAACATGCTGATGGTGTAGACCATCTCGATGACCTGCTCGTCGGTCATCTGCTCGCGCAACCATTCGAGGTCCGAACCACTCCACAAATGAGGCTCCAACGTAATCTTTCTCGCAGCCTCAAGACACGCTTGTGTTCGAGCGTCCTCGCCTGGACCGCCAGCATCCAAGCCCGCCAACTGGGCATCGGTCATGCCGATCGCCGTCAGCTTGTGCTCCTGATGCCCCAGGCAGTACTGGCAATTGTTGGCTCGCGAAACCACCCAGAAGCACTTGGTCTTCAGCGGATACTCCAGCAGCATTTTTGGATCCTGCCCAAAATCAGCCGCAAACCAGGACTCCGGTAAATAGCGTCGCCTGGCAAGACCATTGGTCACAATCGCCTGCACCCCCCAGCTCTGCTTTTCTTCTTCCGTCGGTGGAGTCAGCGGGAGGCGAGGCTGGCGATCTTTTAACGCCTCCAAGGCTCGCTTCGCTTGAGCTCGATCGACCGGAATTGGCTTGGGCTGCCGCTCCTGAGCCATCGACCAATCACCAGAAGCCAGAACCAGATAGCTGACGATTCCAAACAACCATCGTTTCATCAGTATTTCTCCGACCGGAACCCATCCGGCATGTTTCGGTTTTTGTTGCGACGCAGGAAAGCATGGACAACTGCCAAAAAGCAATCGACTACTGCTGCCGGATGATCGTCACTTTCGGTGACGTCCCCACGACATATTGACCTACCTCGTCTTTGCTGTTCCCCTTCGGATCGACCAGCTGCAGCTTGACCGGAAAAAGCATCGAGTCGGAGGAATAAGAAACCCCGGGCTCGATCGTGTACTTCTCCAATCGCCAATTCGTCTCCCACTGGTAGTCACCGACCACCACTTCGTCGTTCGAAGTGATCTTTTCTCCTTGCTTCCATTTCTCCAGCACCCCTTCCAGCAAGCGCTGGCCGGAGGTCAGATCGGCTTCTCCTGTCACCCCTTTCGACTGCGCACAACCAGGCAGGCCGATCAGGGCCATCCAAAGCAAAGGGATCGCGATCGGCCAAACTAAGAAAGAAAGACGTTTTGCAAATGCAGTTTCTGCGAGCATGAATCGATCCTATGAGTTCCAGTGCAAACAAGATTCCATCGTGCTGCCATCTCACCGACGGTTAACGCAGGCTTCGCCCCAGGCATCGAAGAAGGAGACAACAGGAAGACCAATGGGACGTTCTGAGACGCCCCAATCACCTGCGCGCGTCGCCTACCGTCAAAGCCAACTTCTGCAGGCCAGCGAATGGGGTCTACATCACGCGAGAAACCCAAACGGCCGCTCCTTCGACTGCTTGGGCAAGCAGACGAAGGAGGGCGATTCGGTAGAGCGATAGCCGGCGCAGACCAGGTCCAATTCCTGTTTATTCGGCAGCGGTGTCGTTGATCACTTCCGCTTCGGCTCGCGTGCCATAGGCTCGCCAAATCCGCAGTTCGATCGGATTGCCAACGAACTGCACCGATCCATCACAACGCAGCGTCTGCACGCCACCGGTATGCTGGCTGGATGCGGTGGACATGATCCGCCCAGGAGGAAACATGCAAGATCGAGTGTTCGGGCCGGCCACGTGCTGATACAGCGTCGTCGAATGATAGGCCCAGATCCAAGGTGCACCAACGTTCGAAACTCCCTGTCGCGAAAGATCGAGGAAGTTGAACGCATTGCAATCGGCGACTGCTTGATCTTGCGTGCTAGGGAATGTTCCAGGTCGGAACATGTCGGTTCGAAGGGTCGCCAATCCGTTGCTGCCATCCCCCTTCAGCTTCTCGGAAAAACAGACAGTCTGCGACATTCCGTCGGTGATATCACGAGTGCCGATCTTGCTGTCTCGGAAAAAAACACCGTTCTGCGGTGGCTGACCGAAATTGGGGTCGGACGAATCGGTAGGCGGAGCACCAAAGAGCAGGCCAGTCCCTTGGTTGGCATAGTAGTTGTTGGTTCCGCCTAATGCGATTGGCAACTTGGAGGTCGGATCCGAAGGACACTGAAAGGTTGCCACCGTCTGCATCCGGGCGCTGTTGTTGGTCGGCGAATCGTAGGCCGCGTTCAGGTCGACCATGTTGTAAAGATTCGCCTGCTCCAGGAACGGCAACAAGCGAGCGTGAACGCTCAAACCAGTGAAAGCGGCACCCACAAGGTTTCCGGGAGGAAAGCGCTTGAAGGTCGATTCGTAATTGAGGCTCGCTAAGCCGATCTGCTTCAGGTTGTTGCTGCACTGCATCCGGCGAGCCGCTTCCCGCGCGGCTTGCACAGCGGGCAACAGCAGCCCAACCAGAATGCCGATGATGGCGATCACCACGAGGAGTTCGACCAGAGTAAAACCCGACCGAGACAATGAGTACGAAGTATTGCGACGCATCGCTAAAGTCCTTTTGCTTGTTTCGATGGAATGGATGGAACCCTAGGGGGAAAATTCCCCCATCAGCAGTGATTCAGCTGGTTCGCAAGTCTCTCAGGCAGACGGCCAGCTTCCTCAAAACTCCACCCGGAAGACTTGCAAGCGTCTTGTGGGACAACTCGATGACTTCCGTTGGATCGTCCGTCGCTCTCGAGGCTCGCCTAGAGGCTGGAAGGTCAACAGCATGTTCGACCTTATTTGCACTCTTGGGAAAGGATCAGGGCGACTGGGGAGCCACTGATCGGTGCTTCCAAGGGATCCCCTCAGTTCAAGCAACCGATCTCAGAACTCCCAGAAACGATCAGCCTCTTGGAGGAGGCACGTCGATCGAAACCCGGCGAGTTGGCGACCCCAGGTCGGCTGGGATGCTCCAAGCTTCGCCTGGGAAGCCTGCGGGAAAAGACTCCCGCAAAGAAAATGCATGTCCTAGCGATTTACGAGGACCATTCTGAATCGGCGGCACCATTTCAGGAACCGGCAAATTCTTCGACTCCCGACAGTGCGCACCCCTACATGGTGACTCCGGCGCATACCGCACACTCCAGGACTGACCTGAATCGGCGACCGCAAGAATGTCCAACAGCACCACCCCGTGGCCGCGTTGGTGCATGTGGCGAAGAAAAACTTCTTCCTGGAGTCCCAAACGAGCACATCCCGCCTGAAGATCCGAAGCCACCCACCCCACCAGAAGACCCACCAAAACAATCCCAGCACGGCGGAAACATCCGCCGATGCATCGGGTTGGATGGTTGGTTGACTGGGTCGGAAACATGGCAAAAAGTCGCCTGATCAACGAAGAGCTAGGGGAAAAGCACTTGAATTATGGAATCGGAATCGCCTTCCTGCAACTGACAACCGCCGGAATCGACCCGATTCAACCGCCAGTTCCCGGATAGGGCAAGTCGGATTGGCTGCAAATCCTTTGGTTTTCTTACGATCCCTAACGACTCACTGCGTCCCTCCCAATTGGACAGTTGGTCTCGCCCTGCCGATTGCTACGATGCAGAAGGTTCAAAATCTAGGACGGTCTCTCCCGGAAAATGGTTCCAAACAGAACCGGCTTTTCTGGGGGTACGGGAGCTATCGGGTTCGTTTGGGGCCAGCGTTCGGCGTCTGGCGTAGGATTCTCCGCCCGGTGAGGGATCCTTTTCGAATCATGGAGCGGAAGGCATGCTAGCACCCCCATCCATAGCGTTGGAAGTATCGATCCGCCGTTTCGCATGCTCTGGTAGCTCCGGATGCTCTGGTAGCTCCGAATGCTCTGGCATTCGACGGCGCGAGCTGCCTACCCAAACGATGGTGGACTGTTGCGGGGCCGGTCGAAGGACTGGCCATGATCTAGGCGATGGGATGGCTTGGTTGAGGGAACCCGAGCCGGATGCCTACGAAGAGATTGGTACCCAGCCATGCAACCAGCCTACCGACCAGTCCCCATGGCCACGACCCTGGTGGCCGGTCCTAAGGGAGCTGTTGGGCGTGGTGAGGATGGAACCTTTTGGCGATATCGACTGGGACCAGCCAACCGCAGCCATTTTCAGTTCGTATCGATCGCGTAACGATCCTTTCGCTTCCGGCTGGATGATTCGGTTGCGGCAGGCGATCGAGTCGATCCGTAAGCGCGGTGCCATGCTGCTCATGCCAACCAGCAGCCCTGTTCTGAAGTATCAGCGCGAACTGGCTCGTCGGTTTGGAGTGGCGGTATGCCTAGTCGAGGTCCAGCGCCTTGGACACCGTAGCGTCATTCAACGCACCAAAAAATCTTCTGAACCCAAGCTGCTGGTGTCGATTGGGGATCGATTCGATTTCCCATCCATCGATTCGCTGTTGGCTCTTTTAGTCGATTCGATGGAAGTGATCCACTGCATTCCGAAAGGGCAAACAGAACGGGCAATTCAAATGCGAATGACGACTCTGCCCGAACATGGTCACACGATCCATCGCTGGGATCTGCGAGCCGCCAAGGCATCGCGGTCCGACACCTGTCTCCCTCGATCGACTCACACTCCCTGCATGTCCAAAGCGAAGCACGCGACGGTTCCGATCTTTTGGTTACCGGATAGGCCACATCGCGCACCTGGAAGTTCCGACTGGCTGGTTCACTGCACCCGAGCCAATCCTGGTCCATGGCCACAGCAAGGTATTGGAGAGCATATCGAGGAGCTCCTGCGTCAGGATCGTTGGGAGATGCCGTCTCCTCTTGAAACTCTGACACGAATCCTTGAGGATCGCTTGCTGCTGGCGACCGGTTACCTCAAGCGATCCGGAAGTCGATCGGTCTCCTTTTCTGCCAAGCCGTTGAGAGACCTTCTGGACTCCCGCTGCTATCAACGACATCTCCAGCGATGGGACTGGGAACCCTACGGCATCGCGATCGCTAAGAGGCATCTTGTCCTCCTGGGGGCTTGCCCCGTTCGCTATGGCTTCGACGCAGATGCCGAGGTTCAGGCTCGCTGGCAGATGGAAGAGGAATGGCGACTGGATAGAGATCTCTTGCTGGCCGACTTGCCATGGGGCAGTGGCTTTGTTTTCGTACCAGACCTGAACACAGCCACCAAGATGGCTCGCTTCAGTCCACTTCCGGTCGCCTTTCTCGGCCGTCCGTAGTTGCCTGCGCGGGCTTGGAAACCACCGGCCAAGCCGATGCAAACTTCATCATTCCACAACGATCTTTCGTAGCCTGATCCTGTCCACGGAGGATCGATCTGAGGCTATGTTGAAAGCCTGTCCAGTCGATTCATCGACTGGAGTTAGCGGAGCATGGAATGAAAAAGATCTCTTGATCGCGGAGTCATCGACGGATGAGAACGATGTTGAATCGATCGATTGTTGGGCTGAGTTTGCTGCTTCCAGTGGCGCTGGCTGCAGGACAGGAGGCCGAACCAAAGGTGCTGCCGGTCCCCGACTCAACCTCCCTGCCGACCAGAATCGCCTTTGGATCGTGCGGACATCAGAACAAACCGCAACCGGTTCTGGATCGGGTGGTCCAGGCCAAACCGGACCTCTTCATCTATCTGGGAGACAACATCTATGGCGACACGCGCGACATGAAACTTCTGCAAGCAAAATACGATCTGCTGGGGGCCAAGCCAGAGTTTCAGCGTCTGCGGGCCAGTGTGCCGGTGGTGTCGATCTGGGACGATCATGACTACGGTGAAAACGATGCAGGGATCGACTACCCGATGAAAGAGGAGTCCCGTGCGATCTTCTTCGACTTCTGGCGCGTCCCTTCCGACAGCCCTCGTCGTAGCCATCCAGGAATTTATGGCGTCCATTTCTTCGAGCAGGATGGAAAGCGACTGCAATTGATCCTGCTCGATACGCGAACCTTCCGAACTCCGCTCATCCGCCGCCCCAAGAACGACTCCAATCCCCAGTTCAAGAACGATTACATCCCCGACCCGAACCCGGAAAAAACTTTTCTGGGGGATCGCCAGTGGCAGTGGCTGGAGGAGCAACTCCGGGAGCCAGCCGATCTGCGACTGATCGCCAGCTCGATCCAGTTTTCGCATGAGTACAACGGCTACGAATCGTGGACCAACTATCCAGCGCAGCAGGAAAAAATGTTCGATATCGTCCGCAAGACCAAGGCTTCGGGCGTCTGCTTCATTTCCGGCGATGTGCACTGGGCCGAACTGTCCCGGCGAACCCCGGAAGGTCTTTATCCCATTTACGATCTGACCGCCAGTGGCATCACGGAAACGTGGTTCAAGGTCGAACCGAATCAGTATCGCATTGGTGAAGCAGTACGGCAGAACCATTTTGGGATGATGGAGATCGACTGGCTGGCCAAGCCTGTCTCGATCACGTGGAAGGTGATCGATGTCGAGGGGAAGGAGGTGCTCAAGCACTCGGTGTCGGTCGATCAACTCCAATTTCCAGCTCAGAAGTGAGCCGACCGTCACCCCGCGATGACTGCGGAACATGGCGGGATGGCGAGGGACTTTTTTAAGGAAGGATTCGATGATGTGGCGATCCCTGGCGGTATTGGCGATCGTGCTGATAGGGACCATGGCCCCATGTCGATCGATCGTTCGGGCGGAATCGGAGGCCCGTCCTCCGCACGTCGTCATGATCGTGGTCGATGATCTGGGATGGGCCGATCTGGGATGCTACGGCAGCCACTACCACCAGACTCCGCAACTGGATCGGATGGCGAAGTCCAGTTGCCGATTCACCCATGCCTATTCGGCCGGAAGCGTCTGTTCGCCAACTCGCGCCGCCTTGATGACAGGGCGGCATCCAGTGCGCGTCGGGATCACCGACTGGATCCCCGGGGAGTCAGACCAGGGGCATCCGATGCGCATTCCCGAAGATCGCAACCATCTGCCGCTGGAAGAGCAGACGATTGCCGAGTCGTTCCGGACGGCAGGCTACCAGACGTTTTACGCCGGGAAGTGGCACCTGGGAGGGCATGGCCACTCCCCGCTCGAACAAGGCTTCCAGCACTACCAGGATCCTCTCGATCGCCCCGAAGCAGGATCACCCGCCAAAAATCGACTCAGCTACCGCCCCCATGCCAGCGACTGGCTGACCGACCAAGCAATCGCATTTCTCGAGACGCAGGCGGAGAAGGGTCCGACGTTTTCGGTTCTCTCCTTTTACGATGTCCATACCCCGATTGTCGCCGAACAGTCGATGCTGGAGCATTTTCGGCGGCGTCTGGAAGTCGGCAACGAGCGAGCGGATCAGCAGGAGCAATCGGCGAAAACCCGCTCGCGACAGGACTCGCCTCCCTACGCGACGATGGTCCATGAAGTCGATCATCAGGTGGGCCGCCTCCTGCGCACCATGGAACGGCTAGGGATTCTCGACCAATCGATCGTCGTGTTCACCTCCGACAATGGTGGACTCTCCACCCTCCTGAAAAACCCTGGCCCCACCTCCAATCTGCCGCTTCGAGCCGGCAAGGGGTGGCTGTATGAGGGAGGCATCCGAGTCCCACTGCTGGTGCGTTTGCCCGATGGCATAGAACGGACCATCGATGCTCCCTTGGTGACGATGGATCTGCTTCCTACGCTACTGGATCTGGCTGGCCTTTCCGCTTCAGCTACGGCGGTCGATGGCGTCAGCTGGAAGGGAACCCTTCTACAGGATCAGCCTCCCCCAAAGCGACCTCACTTCTGGCACTATCCCCACTACCATGGTTCGGGCTGGACCGGCGGTTCGGCAGTGCAGCATGAAGGCTGGAAGCTGATTGAGTTTCTTTCGGATGGGCGGAAGGAACTTTTCTATCTGCCCGAAGATCCGGGGGAAGCGCGGGATCTTGCCTCGCAGCAATCTGGGAAGGTGGTTGAATTGTCCCAGATGCTGGACCAGTGGCGTCGATCGCTGAATGCAGGGAAGATGATCGCCAAAGAAAAGACCGAGGTGGAGTGAGGCCAAGAGGGCCTCGCTTGCGGACAGCGAATTCCCTAGTTCTGATCGAGCGGTATCGCGTGGCGGCTTAGCGGTTTGTGGCTTGAGACGCTTGCTGCAAGGTTGCATCGATCCATGGCACTGCTGCCAAATGCGTTGGCTTCATCAGCACCGAACGGAGGCAGGTCAAACGATCCTGGTCGATCTCCATCGGGCAGTCCAGCTGTTCCAGGATTCCTTTGGGAACCTCCAACAGCGCCACATGCAATCCTCTCCTGGCTGACTCGATGAAAACTCGGCGCGATCGCAGAGAGCTTTCCGAAATACTTTTCTCCCTTGGCGCCCAGACCACGATATCGAGCATGGGAGACCAGGGAGCCCACCAGTCGCTGGAGGCGGCAAGCCTCTGGTGAAGTTCTACCGCCGCGCGGCGGCATTGACCCAGACGCTCTGCCATCAAACCACCCGGTTGCAGCGGGAACTGTTTCAGCGTCGCCCAAAGCGCGACGGCAGCTGCGCCAGGACGTGAACATTCCAGACTGATCTCCCCCAGATGCAGAGCGTCCGAGCTGAAGTAGGTGTAGGGAGAATCATGCTGGTAGTATTTTCCGACCCTCGCATCCTGAAAGAGGACGCTTCCACAGCCATAAGGCTGCAGTCCATGTTTGTGCGGATCGATCACCACCGAATCGGCCAGAGCCATCGCATGAAATGCCTTTCGCGTCGCCTGTGGCAATTCCTCTTCAATCAACTTGAAGTAACCTCCATAGGCGGCATCGACATGGAGCCGAAAGCCGAACTGCTGCTTCCAGTCGGCGATTTTGTCCAAAGGATCGACAGCGCCCAGTCCGGTGGTTCCCATGGTGGCCACCACCGTTCCGACGTCACCACGTCGCAGTCGCTCCTGCAAGGCAATCAGATCGATTCGCCCTAACCCGTCCACCGGAACCAGCTCACAAGGAAGCTGCAGTACCGATGCGATCCGCTGGTGGGTGTAATGCGCCTGGGAGGAGGCCAGGATGGTCTTCCCGGGCCGCTCCTTCCCTGCCACCCAAAGGGCTTCCAGATTGGCCATCGTACCGCCGCCGGTCAGATGCCCCAACGTGCGACTCTCTTGAGATGCATGCCAGCCGACCATCGCACTCAGTTCAACAATCGCCTCCTTCTCCATCTGGGAACTTGCCAGTCCGCCATCGAGCGCGTGGTTGTTGGGGTTGATGGTCATCGCCAACTGGTACGCAAGCTGCGCGATGACGGCAGGAGGCTTGAGCATCTGGCCAGCGTAGCAAGCATCCCCGTAGGGCAACTCCCCCTTCAGACGCTCCACGACCTCGCCCAGCACCCCATCGATCGCCTCCCTATCCTCCGGCACATCGGGCCCTGGAAGCCCCTCCGGCAGCGATCTTGAAACTTGAAGGGCTTCCATCGCCTTGGCCAGTGCGGCGATCGACGAACGCCACGATTCACTTGTCACGCACCACCCCTTTCCGCGGATCCCAATGCTCCAGAAGCAATCGCTTCAGCCTGGCTACGCGATCAGGATGCAGCTGGCTGCATTCGATCGTTTCCTCGGGATCCTCGGTCAGATGAAACAGCTGCACCGAAGAGGTATCTGGGTAATCCTCGATCAGTTTCCATTCCCCTTCGATGACCCAGCGATGCATCAGGCTGGCCACCGGATCGTCCATCGAAACGATGTCATGCTGGAAGATCTCACCGAAGATTGCCGTGCGTTCCTGGGCTTGCTGAGGATCCAGCAAGTTGATGCCAGGAAGTTCGGTGGGCTTCGGCTGCCCCAGATGGGAAAGAATCGTAGGGACTAGATCGATGCTGCTAGCCAGCTGGTCGCTGGCACCTGCAGGAATCGCGGAAGGCTGATGGAAAAGGATGGGGGTTCTGCAGCCACCTTCGTTGGGGCTTCGTTTGCTCTTGGGGGCGTACTGGCTGGAGTTCGGGTCGTTGATCCAGCCGTTGTCGCAGACGTAGACGATTAGCGTCTGATCCGCCACCGCGTGCTTTGTGAGCGACTGCCTGAGAGCCCCAACCGTCTCGTCGAACCATTCGCACATGGCCCAGTATTTGGCGATTGGGGCGTGGGGGGTCAGCGGCAGGTATTTTCGTAGCAGGCGGTCGGGGGGATCATGGGGTGTGTGGGGCATCATCGGCGCATACCAGACGAAAAACGGCGTCTGATCCTTGGCGCACTGGCCGATGAATCGATCGATCGGCTCAATCCCCTCGCGTCCAATCGCTAGCCCCGCATCGCCATGCCTTCCCCCCCGCTTCATGTCGCCATGCGTCATCCCCTCATCAAATCCGCCTCGCTGGTAACTCCCTTCCCACCACTTGCCACTTTGGAAGCTGCGGTACCCTTGCGGCTTGAGGAGGCGAGGCAGCGTCGCCATTTGGTCGATCTTGGCGATGTACTGCTCCCGAACCGCCATGTAGTCGGGGTGCTGATAGGGCTTGCCACGACTTCCTTTCAACGCCGCAGGAAGAGGGGGGTCATTTCCGACGAAATTGTGTTGCCGTGGATAGAGACCCGTCAGAATCGTCGCCAGGGAGGGGCGGCACAGTGAGTCAGGGACATAGCCTCGACGAAAAACCGTCCCCTCTCTAGCCAATTGATCGATGTGAGGTGTCTGAATGTGTGAATGACCCGCCCAATGGTAGTCGCGCCAACCGTGATCGTCGGAAATGATCAGCAGGATGTTGGGCAACTTCTTCTGAGGCGATTCCGACTGGGCTGATACGAAGGAAGTGCCGCCGAAAAACAGCAGCACCGCCATCAAACCTATCGACGGGAATCGTCTGAACGTCGTCATGGGAGGGAAACTTTCTTGTGTTATGCTGAGTCATCGCGGTCGCGACTGAAATTCAAAAGGGCTTGAAGGCTTCCGACCCTACCCGACCGTTCGAATGGCGAAAACAAACGAAAGGGAAAGCGGATGACAGTGACCTTGAAAAAACATCCTCCCAGCGGTTCCATCATCCTGGAGCGGCCCGATCAATGCAATGCGATCACGGGGGAGATGATCGAGCGGTTGCGGCAGGCGTTTTCCGATTTCCATCAGGAACCTTCGGTGCGCGCGGTGATTGTCACTGGAGCGGGTCCAACCTTCAGCGCGGGCCTGGACCTGAAGGAATTGCACCGCATCTCCAAGGAGCCCCAGGCACAGGAGCGATGGGAGGACCATGCGCAGGCCTTCCAGGAGCTTCTGGAGACCATGCTGCGATTCCCCAAACCGATCATCGGGGCTGTCGATGGCCCTGCCATGGGCGCCGGCCTCGCCTTGCTATTGGCGTGCGATCTGGTGGTCGCCTCCCACCGATCGACTTTTTCGGTCCCTTCGTCGCGATTGGGACTGGTCTCCGGATGGGCCTTGCCACTGCTCCAATTCCGCCTAGGGGCATCGACCGCCGCTCGACTTGCTCTGGGCGGTGACATCTTGGAGATCGAGGAGGCGAGGAACCTGGGCTTGGTGCATCATGTGGTCCCCAGCGATCAGGTCTGGGTGCGGTCACACCAGTGGTGCCAGGCGATGGACCAGGGCAGTCACGAATCGCTGCAGCTCAGCAAACGACTGCTCAACGAGATGATCGGCGAGGAGCTCTTGACTTGGCTTCGGCTGGGGACCGCCGCTGCCGCCTCCAGCTGGACCACCGAAGCGGCCGCCGAAGGGCTGGATGCGTTCACCACTGGCCGCAAACCCAACTGGCCCGGCCGAAGGGGTTAAGCTTACGGAGTCAGCGAAACCGGCTCCCCTTTTTTCAGACCCTCCTTGGTCCAATCGCACTCCCAACCTGGGAAAGCAAATTGAGGAAAAGGCTCGGGCTGTATCGGCTCTGGCGACTCATGGACGATGTTCAATTGCCGATCGCCGTTGATCCGTCCCAGACGGAATTTCTTGTAGAGATGGTGATTGCGAGGATCGATTCGCACTTTGCCGCCAGGCCCATCGAATTCGATTGTTGTCTCCAACGCTTCACGAACTTTTTGGGGGTCGGTGGACTGGGCGGCTTCGACTGCGGCCTTCCAAAGGTAGACCTGCACATACGCTGCATCCATAGGATCATCCGCCACGCGATCCTCTCCGTACTCCTTCTTAAATGCCTCGACAAATCGTCGATTGATTGAGCTGTCGATGGACTGGAAGTAGCTGGCGGCGACGTAATGCCCCTGCACGTACTCTGGTAGCAGGGAACGCAGTTCATTTTCACCGACGCTGGTGGCGACAATCGGTAGCTTGTCGCTGTCGATTCCCACCTGGCCAGCCATCTGATGGAACTGCTGATAGAAATCGACATTGCTATCCCCGTTGATCGTGCTCAGCACCAGATCGGCCTTCGATACCATGATCTTGGAGACAACTTCCTGGAAATCTCGACTTCCGAGCGGTGCGAAACTTTCGCCCACCACTTCCATCTCCTTCCCCTCCAGATACTTCCGCACGATGTAGTGTGCGGTGCGAGGGTAGATGTAGTCGGAACCGACAAGGTAGATCTTCTTCCGATTTCCGCCTGCATCCGAGTGAAACCAGTCGATCGCAGGAAGGATCTGCTGATTGGGGGTCGATCCGAAGTAAAACAAATTTCGCGATGCTTCATTCCCCTCGTACTGCAGCGGATAGAACAGCAGGGCATCTTCCTCTTCAAACAGCGGCGTTACCGCTTTGCGACTGGAGGAGGTCCAACATCCGAAGACCACCTGCAGTCCATAATCTTCCAGCAAGGAACGAGCCCGTTTGACGAATAGATCGTCGCGCGATCGACCATCCTTGACGATTGGCTCGATCGGGCGCCCCAGCAACCCTCCAGCCGAATTGATCTCGGCGATCGCCAATAGTTCGGTGTCTCTCAGCGATGTCTCACTGATCGACATCGTCCCGGTTTCCGAATGGAGAATGCCGACCCGAATCGGAACCGGCTTGTCGACCAGCCCCAGGTGATCTCTCCACTTCGGATCGATCTGTCCGCAACCGGCTAGGCTAATCGTCGCCAGGATGGCGGTGGGGACCATCCCTTTTGAAAGCCACTGAGGCAAGGAAAATCGTGTCACCATTGGGATCCTGGAAAAGGGAATATCCGCAGCCGTTGCCATCGCATCACCAAGGGAGGGAGCACTGCTCATCCCGCTATTCCTCCATCAATTGATCCAGGATCGCTTGGAATGGTTCGGATGCGATGCTGAGTTCCCCTCGGAATGGATTGTCCAGCGATGCGATCAGAAAAATCATCATCCCCATGAAGGCGCTCAGCAGCCCCCCCAGGAAGAAATGACTGATCATTCGCATGTCGAAGAGCCACACCAAAGCGATATTCATGATGGCCCCGACCAAAACCACGTACCACATGGCAGCCGGGATGGCGGTGGTGACCGAGAACAAGCGCTTGCGCCGGGCCTCCAGGTACTTGTTGAACTGCCGCAGCGCTTCAGCATGGATAATTTCCTGGCCCGCTGTCTTCGGTTCAAACTTCAGCAGCCGTTCATGGAAGGCGACCATGCGGACGTTGCCACCTTCGGGGACGATTCCCTGTCGCTGCAGAGGCCATGCGTCTTTCACCACGTACCGTGTGTAATCTCGCAGCAGCCATAACAGATTTTGGCGTTCGGGTTCGGGATACGCAGTCACATCGCGAACCAGCGCCGATAGCGATGCCGCTTCATCTGCGACGATCCCTTCGACATTCTCGAAGTTCTGGTAGGAGGCGACCGCCAGCAATCCCAGAAGTAGACCGTAAAAAACGCCGAAGCAGGAGAGAATGTAGCCGACGATGTCGTTGACATCATGCCTGCGGCGTACGAACAGTCGCAAGATTGGGCGGATGAAGATGGTACCGGCCCAACTGAACAGCGTGAACGCGCCGGCCAACAGCAGGGCGAGTTTGGCGGAAGGGATGTCGTAAATCCAGTAGAACATCACGCGGTATCCTGAGCGACCAACCGGAAACGGCACCGCCAAGCGAATTTGATCGATTGCTTCGCTAACGCCAGCAGCCGATGGAATTCCATCGGCTGCTGGTATTGTGACCGAATCCCCAGCGGCATGCCAGAAGCCATGGCCGCCTTTGAGGGCAAGGGCAGGAGTTGGGCTACTCTTTGCTTGGCGACTCCAGTGTCACCGCCATGACGATCGGTGCGGTGTCATCCGTCCCCTTGACCAGGATCAGCTCCTTCAGCGATTCCCGCCGCTTTGGTTCAATCGCCAGGTAGCGCAACTGCTGACCCTTCAAATCAAACGCGAACTGCGACTGCGGCACATCGACCCTTCGGATGTAATCTGAAAAGTGGACGCCATTTTGCAGAGGATGATCTTCCGTCTGACCATCGGCATACACCAGTCGTACGATCATCGAGACGCTCTTCTGCTGAACCGCAGGGAAGCCCCAGCCGCTGATCCCGCTGAGCAGGTGGATCTTGGCCGCCGGTGCGTTGCAGATCAGAGAGACTTCTTTGGGCATCTTCGGGGGCATGGATCCCTGTGGCCCGTTGAGCAGGACGATGTTGGGGACTTGCTTGCCCTGCGGATCGACGAGGACAAACGGGACTCCCTGAAAGACTTTCGGCTTCCAGTCGTCAAACCGCATCCGATCGGGACCGTCATCACCGTCGTGAAACAGACCTTTGGTGCTGATGGCGGTGGCCACCTTCCCCAGAGGCAGTGGAACATACTTCCCCTTGCTGGTCAGGAATTCCAGCAGGTCTCGCATCTCCTCCTGCTTCATCTGACCTTCAAACCCTTCGGGCATCAGCGACTTGGAGGAGGCGGTGATCTTCTCGATCTCCTCGCGCTGCAACGTTTCCCTCTTCCCCTGCGTATTGATCAGCTCAATCGATGTCTTCGATTCACCAGCCAGCATTCCAGTCAAGACCAGACCATCCCCGGTCAGCACCGTGTAGGTCCGGAAGTTCCCTTCAACGCTGCGATTGGGGTCGAGAATGTGCGTCAGCAACTCGTGCTTCGGATGCACCGCCATACCCGTCAGATCAGGCCCGATCGCCTGACCTTCTCCGGAGTGCTGGTGGCAGAGGCTGCAGTGCTTGGTGAAGATCGCCTTACCCTGTGCCACAGACCCTTCCTGCTCGGTCAGCGGCATCCACTCTTCCAGCACCTTTTGTCGGTTGGCGTTGGGGACACCACCGACCATCGCCAAGAGCTCTGTGGCCGCCTTGCGGACCGATTCGTCGGGATGATCGCGAAGCGCCTGCTTCTGATCGAGCGACAGATCGGCCAGTTGCAAATTGCCATCGCCGATGGCCCCCAGCAGGGCTCGAGTGGTTTCTGGCCTTGCCATCAGGGTTCGAATCGCGGCAGACCGGGCGTCGGGAGTCAGTTCGGGCGCCTTGTCGACAATCGAGGGCCCTACCTCCTCAGCACGACTCTGCACCAGAGCCCCCAGGATTCCCAGGACCAGTGCCGGCGGTGTCTGTGGCGTGACCTGGTCCATCAACTGAGAGACCACGGCACTTTCACTAGGTTGGAGCGCGACCAGTTGCTCAGCCGCCTCGACTCGCAGCTTCAAATCCGCATCGGCATTGGAGAGCAAACCAAACAGCTCCTCCCCAATCTTCTTCAGCTGCTGGGCCATCGACTTGCCGCCCCAGCGAGATGCAAGCTGTGCCAGCATGCTCTTGCTGCCGATCGGCACCTGCTCCAAAACCGACAGCAGCGCATCAGCCGAAGTGCCATCCAGTTCGATGGCATGCTTCTCCGGCCACCCTTGGAAAAGTCCTTCCAAAATCGTTAGCCGTGCCTCAGGGTTTCCTTTGGCCATTGCTTGCATCAAGGCACCGATCGCTTTGGCATCGGGTGATGTCCTGGCCAGATGCTCCCCAACGATCTTCAGTCGCTGCATGGCGCCTGCGGGAATGGTATCGCGCTGCACCAGCAGGGGGAGTACTTGAGCGGCATGGATGCTGGCGGCGCTGGTCCACGCATCCAGCAGCCATCGATCCTCAGCGACCGAATCATCGACCGACGCCAGCACCTGAGCCCCCTGGTCGACCGCAGCGGCATCGGACTGATGAAGCAGCGCTGCGAGACGGACCTGCGGATCGGAGTCTCCCATCGCCATCGGGGCGACGGCCGCCACCGCAGCAGGTTCGGCCGGTAGCACCTGAATGGCATTGCGTCGCACACCGGCAGCCGGATGCGCAAGCGCCCCGAGCACCGTGGCGAAAACTTCCTTTTGATTCGGCTGGATCAGCCCGAGACTTCGCAGAACTTGCAGGGCGTGCATCGCACCTGCATCGATCCCGATCGCATCAACCGCAGGGGTTGCAATCCGCTTCAACAGCGAGGTGACGACTGCCGGCGAACGATCCTGTCGCTCCTCCAGCAGCCGCTGGGCATCCAGGCGTCGACGCATCGTCGGATGGGAGAGGACGGCCACCAGTTGTTCGCTGGAAAGCTGCCCTAGCCCACGCGATGCCAGCTTGGACGCTTGCTCGGCCACCGCGCTCTGCGCTGCTTCTTCTCCCTCATACAGGACGCGATAGATTCGACCGTGCTTCTTGTCTCGCAATTCGCTCTCATAGGCATTGCCTCGCCCCGTCTTGAACCCCTGTGGGGTCGGGTTGTGCTGGACGATGTAGTTGTACCAGTCGATCACCCACATATTGCCGTCCGGCCCAACCTCCGCCATGATCGGCGAAGCCCATTCGTCGTCGCTGGCGATCAGGTTGAACGGATTGGTGCTGCGATATCCAGCACCGTCTCGATTCAACACAAAGGATCCGACCAAGTGTCCCGTCGGCTCGCAGACAAAAGCGATGCGATTCCACCAGCTCTTGGGATACTGTCGAGCGGTATACAACGAATGACCGGCGGCGGCGGTGTAGCCTCCATGGACATCGACCTGACGCACTTTGTCGGTGACGGGCTGGAATTTATTGGAATCGGAGATCATCGCCAGAGTGCTTGGGGCCCAACCCTTGACCCGTTCGTAGTATCGGTTGGGAATTGGCATGAAATTGCTTGGGTTCGCGTTGGCGGTCGACCCAAAGACCAACCCCTCTTCACTGAAGCCCAGCCCCCAGGTGTTGTTGTTGGTGGCTCGAATGAACTCCAACTCCCGCACGCGGAGCGTGTTTTGGTCGATCTCCGCTTCGAGCGGCTTGCCGTCCCCCAGCCACTCCACGGGCGCGGTGGGATCTGGCTTGCCAGGCTCCACACGGAATCGCCAAAAGCCCTGCCGGAAAGCCTGCTGGGGCTGTCCGTTGATGACGGGATGGGAGTCGTTGTAGCCCTGCATGGCCCAGATCCAACCATCCATCGCGTACTGGAAGTTACTGACCCCTCCGTGGGTATCGCCGATTGCCCAGCCGGTGATCAGTTCCTGGCGGATATCGGCCACGTCGTCTCCGTTGAGGTCTTTCAGATAGATCGTGGTCTGACCATCCTGGACCAGGGCACCGCCTCGGTAGATGACAATCGCTGTCGGGATGCTCAACCGCTCTGCAAAGACCATTGAGCGATCGGCAACCCCATCTCCGTCGGAATCCTCGACGATCCGAATGCGGTCTCGCCCCTTCCCCTCGGGCTGCAATTCATTTGGATAGTCGACGGTCTCACAAACCCACAGCCTGCCCCGTTCGTCCCAGTTCATCGCGATCGGCTTGCCCCGAAACATCGGCTCACTAGCCCAAAGACTGGCGGTGAAATCGACTGGTGTCCGATAGTGTTTCTGCGATTCCTCCGGACTCAGCGGTTCCTGCATCATGTTGAGCGGCTTGCCCTGCGTACCCCACCGCTCACCAGGGCGGTAGTTTGGGATCTGAGCTCCAACGTCCCGGTAGGTGAACTCGGCGACATCGGTCTTTGCGGGCTGGATGGCTGGAACGGGAAACCGCGAGGTATCGGCGTAGGCACCTGCTTCGGCTGGGTCTTTGCCACAAGCCCATCGGATCCCACGTTCCACCAAATTGAGGAACCCTTCTTGCTGCCAAGTGCGGGTATCGTGCCCCCAAGCGGTGTAGAAGACGCGGCCTTTTCCGTGGGTACGGACCCATGTCCAGGGTTCTTCTTTGTTTCCGCGAGCCTGACCACCTTGGCGGCGAACTTCCAGAACCGTCCGGTCCTTCGTGTTGTGCATGTGGTGGACGTAGGTTTCGTCCCAGGAGCGGAACCCATCAAACCCCTGCATCACCGGATGCTCGGGAGCCACGATAACCGTCTCAAATTCCTCCCCACCGTGCGACTGAAACTGCGCGCCGCAAAGTGCGATGTACTCCGGTGAATTGCGAAAACAATAGGTGGCGCAGTGAATCGGGATAAAGCCCTTTCCCGAAGCGACGAAATCGAGCAGTGCCTTTTCCTGATCGGGCTCGATGTTGTCGATGTTGGCGTAGATCAGCAATCCATCGAAGCCCTTCAGCTTGTCGGGGTGCAGCGACCCAACCTCTTCGGTGTAAGTCAGCTCGATTCCCTTCTTCCTCAATGCGGGAACCAAGCGACCGGCCAAGTCAGCCGGACGGTGGTGCCCCTTGTCCCCAAGGAACAGCACCGACAAAGGTTCAGCGGCTTGGGATGCGGGCACCCACAGCCCGACCATCACCGCCAAGAACCAGAACAGAACAACCAGTCTCTTAGTCATCCGAAGTTTCCTCGTCTAAGGTCTTCTTGCAAAAGCAGATGAGGGTCAGCCACTGGAATTTCGCCAGCTATGCCACCCTGATTCGACCGAAATCGAACGACTTGCTTCACCGCATGGGGTGCGGCCTCGGTTTACCCGAGCGTGAATTCTGGGAGGCGAACGATCTGCCCTCCCTGCTGCGTGCTCTGGTGCGCGCAGATCCCAACACAGGTCCAGTTTGCGCTGGTCACTGCATTGGGCCAGGGGTCTCGATTCTGCGACAAAGCAGAAAGGAACTCGTTCACCAAGTGCGGATGCGAACCGCCGTGCCCACCACCCTGAATGAACGATAGATGGTCGGCGTCCTGGATCGAACGAGTGAACTGGCGGACCTCGGGTGGCAACAGGTGGGCGTAGTCGGGAACTTCCACTTTCGAAGCAATCTGCGGCTCGGGAAGTTTCGCGGTGTGCAAAATATGGGGCTCCCCTTCCACCAGCGACCACTCAAAGCTCTTCTTCGTCCCGTAGACATCAAAGCTTTCGCGATACTGCCTCGCGGTGTCGAAGAGGAATCTCCAGATGTGCGCGGCCACGTCGGAATTGCGGATCTTGATATGGCACGATTCGACGGCATAGGAGTTGCCCGACTTCTCGGCCAGCTCCTTGCGGATCGTTCCCGAACCGAAGCACGAAACGTATTCCGCTCGCCCATCGACCAATCCAAGTACCGGGCTGACGACGTGCGTCGCATAATGCATCGGAATCATCCGCTCCCAGTACTCCGGCCAGCCATCCATATCCTGCGGATGCGATGCCGCCATGTACTGAATCTTGCCAAGCTCACCCTTCTGGTACATCTCCTTGAGAAACAAAAACTCCCGGCTGTAGACCACCGTCTCAGCCATCATGTACCTGAGCCCCGTGTCGGCCACCGTTTGGCAAATCTGATCGCATTCCTCGATCGTCGTCGCCATCGGCACCGTGCACATCACATGCTTGCCGGCTCGCAGCGCCCTAAGACTCATCCAGGCATGATCGGGAATCGGGCTGTTGATGTGGACAAAATCGATCTGGGGATCTTCTAGCACCTGATCGAACTCGGTGTATCGCTTGGCGATCCCGAAATGATCCCCCACCTTGTGCATCTCCGATTCGTTCCGACGACAAATCGCCTCCACCTGCCCTAGCGGGTGCTTCTGATAGATCGGGATGAACTCGGCTCCAAATCCAAGACCCACCATCGCCACACGGTACGGCTTTTGCGCTGCCATGGAAAAATCACCCTTTGCAAGGAGAGGAAGGAAGTCATGGAAAGGCGATGGATCGTGACGCCAGCCATCCCACGCCAGTCTCGAAGGCTCTGAATCACCTTTGAGCCTACCGATCGCCCTGGCTGACTCCATGAGAAAATGCGTAATTCCTATAAGATTTTTTACCAATTTCAGCTCCGGGCTTCCAGCCATTTTCCTGAGCTCTGCTGTTTTGCGGGGCTCGCAGGTGGGGTCGGAGTACAATGGACTCGAAGGCGATTCCATCTGGCCTGGGAAAAGCGATCTCCATCGGAGAAAGAGACTGTAGGCTGCGGAAGCCTCCGGGAGCAAACGCCGTGGACTTGTTTCTGTTTGGGCTCATCCTCCTCTTGATCGCTCACCTGGTGATCCATGCGATCTGGCGTGGATGTTCCAAACTGATGCGTGCGGTCTCCGGCATGCGGTGTCGACGCTGCAATGCGGTTCAGGAATGGGATGGGCTTTGCCTGCCCTGCGCTCGTCGAACCCAACTGTCGAGTGCGAGTTGGCAGGACGACCTGGAAGCCGCTAAGCGATTGGCTCAGTGGTCGGCCACTCACCGCATGCTACCTTCCGACCAGCAGCGATCTCTCATCGAATCGCTCGATCGAATCGAAAAGGGAGAAATCCCACCGGGGGGACACCTAGAACGTCCTACCTCCGCTTCGAATCTCGCGGCCTCTCCCCCCGCCACTCAGCCATCAATCGACCAGGCACGCTCGACGACTCCTTCGATGGGCCTGCCGATCCCCCAGCCTACCGCCAGCCCAGCTCAAGCAACGGCCGCCTCATCGGGTGCTTTGCATCAGGAACCTCATCCTCTGGATGCACCCGAGTCACCTACGGAGCCATCGGCAAGGCGCCCAAGGCAATGGCTTGGGCAGATGCTTCAGGCCTTCATGGAACGGTCCAACATCCGATGGATCGAGCTAATTGCAGCGGCGCTGATCGTCGTCTGCTCGGGTGGTTTGGTGATCAGCCTCTGGGCACCTCTTTCCAGCGCCAGCCGTTTTTTTCCATCGCTGGTGTTCATGGTCGCTACGGCAGCCGTTCACGGCGCTGGCCAGTACACTTTGCGCACCTGGAAGCTGAAGGAGACGTCTCGCGGCATCCTACAGATCGGCTTGCTGTTGATCCCGCTAGCGGTCATGACTGGCATCCTCCTATCACGCCGACATGGCACCCCATCGATCGACATTCCATGGCTCGCCGCACTCCTGACTGGCACCCTGGTCTACGGTCTACTTGCCAGTACGGCCGCGAGGGCTCTCTTTGGATATTTCTGGAAACCCGCTGCCACTTCCAATCTCTCCTGCAGCCTCTTGTTGATTCCCATCGCGATGAGTCGGTCGAGCCAAGTGACATCCCTCTGGACATGGCTTGGGATAGGCATCGGACTTCTGTTCGCATGGCCGATGGCGCTGCGTGCCATCAGGCGCCAGCGAAGAGACGGTGCCTACTATGGCCGTCAACTCGCCGTGGCCACTCAGGTCTTCTTTCCACTGGCCATCCTGCTGGGGTTCTCCTGGCTGCAGCAAAGACAACTTTCAGCGATCGATCCATGGTGGTGGTCTGCCACCACGCTCTTCCTTGGCAGCGTGGGGGCCTGGGCACTGGCCAGCAGCGACCTTTCGATCCTTCCTTTTTCCAACTCCAGCCGATTGCCTCAGGAAGATCGGATCGCGCACGAAAAAGCTGGGATCGATCCAAGCCTGTGGCGACTGGGAATCGGTACCGCAGGCGCCACCTTGCTGATGGCCTCACTAAGCTGTCTGGCGCCGATCGGTGTGACCCGCGAGCCACTTCTGGGGGCGCTGGCAGCCGCCGCATGCTGGTCGACGACGCTTGGCTGGCTTGCCGGCCGCCGCGGCTTGGCATCGATCGGAACTCTGATGTCGATCCTTTTGATCGCCATGCTGTTGCAATGGGGGCTGGATGCATGGCCCAACGGAATGATGGCGGGCTGGATCGCATGGCAGCGAGTTGCCGCCATCGGATCGATCGCGATGGCGACGCTGCTGATTGGATGCATTCTGCTTCGGGCGATCCCTGCCAGCGATCCTCCGTCGCAGCCTCGATCGGTTCACCTTCTGCCATCCACCCAGGCACTTTGGGAAGGAAGTCTGCCGCGCCGGTCGCTTGTCGAGTGTGCCATGTTGGCTGCGGTGGCGGCTCTCATCCTCTGCACACTCCTGGCCCTGGTGGCATTGATCCATCCAGAAAGCCAACCGCCCCACGGCGGCTATTGGGCGGCACCTGTCGTCTTCCTTGCAGGACTGGCTACGATCGCCCTTTTGCTCCTTGCGCCAGGTTTATCCGTCACGGCAATGTCGATTGGCATCAGCTTGAGCTGGGGCATGACGCTTCTAGCGGTCTTCTTCTTCCCCTGGCCACAGCGAGGTCCATGGGATCCAGTCCAACCGCTGGAATCTTTCAAGGGCCTAGCACCCAAGGGGCTGGCGACTGCATTGTCTTGGGTGTTGGTCGCTGCAATGACCAAGTTCTTTGCAGCACTCCGCAGGACCGATCTATGGCGGCCTCAAGCAGGTCGATTGGTGAGCGAAGGTGCCATCGTCCTCGGACTCCTCAGTTCCTCGATGCTAGTCGATTGGACCGGTGAGGATCTTCATCGCGCAGTCCATTTCGGTTGGGCATTGCCCGTCCTGCTGCTGGGCTGCTGGTGGATCGAGCCGAAGGGATCGACTCGGGAACTGATGATTTCCATGGCGATGCTTTGGACGATGTTTGCGTTCCACCAAGTCGCCAGCGACCAAGGAATTTGGAGAGCCTATCCCGATGTCGTCAACCTTTGGCTTCACTTTGGAATGCTTGGGATCGTTCTGATCGGAAGTGACTGGTTGATCCAACGACTGAGAGAGAGAATTTCGTGGCCGCCACTGCATGAGAGGGAGTGGTGGGAAACGATCTCCGTCGCTGCCGCTCTGCTCATCGTGGCCATCGCCGCATCCTCTTTGATGGGGGCGATCCGATCCTGGACAACCAGTCTCAACCTCTTTCCTGATCCTTTGCAAACCGCTCGACCGCTAAGTCTTTCGCCGGAATCGCTCTACCAATCGACTTCGATTGCCATGGTTGTCATTCTGATGCTTTCGGTCTGGTTGATCCGATACCGCAGGAACAGTCGTCTGCAGGCGCTACGACAGCTCAGTGCGCTCCTTCCTTGGAGCCTGGCGATGATTCCAGCGATGCTGCCTCCAGCCTCGCTTGGGATCAGCATCATGCTCTGGAGTCTAGCGGCTATTGGGATCGCACTGGCAACGCGGCGAACACCCGCAGGCCGTTCGATCGCCTCGGGCATGGGATGGATCGACGATGGTTCGGCGGATCCGGCCCTATCGAGCGAGAGTGCGTGGCCGATCGCCGAGCATCTGGTCTTTGCATCGATCGTTCTTTTCAGTGGACTTCTCTGGTGGGCGGGCATTGACCTTCCGGCACTTGCAAGCTGGAGCTTTGGGGCGGAGGGGAACCCTTGGACATTACGTCCCTGGTACAGTCGCGCCGGTACGGTGGCTCATGGCTTGGCACCGCTTCTGGCCCTTGTCTCCATGCGATGGTGGTGGGCGCGCCAACACGATCTGGACGGACGCCGATACAACTTGGAATCTGCCAGCCAATGGCTGGCGTTTGCAATCGCGGCCTTTCTGCTGGCGGTTGATGGCGTGATGAGGCTCCCTGCGATGACCCAATGGGCCTACGCTCTGTTGGCTTGCGCCACCGGCCAGAGTCTGGTGGCGATGGCACTCAGTTGGTTTCATCCGGAGTCCAAAGATCGCTTGCAGGAACATAGCAGCAGCCCATCGTCGACACCAACGACCGATTCGATCCCAGCCTTGGCGACTCGCATGGCCACTGCTGGCTTGCTGCTGCTGGCGATCGTTGCCACTCTCGGTTCCATGGTCCTGCTGGAGGTATCCAGAGGCAAGCCGATCGCAATTGACCTGGGAAGTCCCAGGGTGCTGACTAGCGTCCTGATCGTTCTGACGGGATCGGGATGGATGTGGTGGGCTGGAAGAGATCGAAAGAAATCGTTTTCGTGGGCGCTACCGATCGCCACCCTGACGCCATTTCTCCCGTTGGCCTGGATGCACGGCGTCGATGAAGGATGGTGGTCTCCCCGATCCTTCGCAGGTCTCTCGGTGGTCAACCCGCTGCCGCTGCTACTGGCGGGATGGTCTTTGGCGCTTGGTGTCGGAGCTTTGCATCGAAGCGATCGCCGTTCGGAAATACGGCGGTTTGGATCGTCGGCTGGCGATCTGGAACGGGGATTCTGGTGGCTCCTACTTATCGCCTCATCGATCTTCGCTGCATCGCAGGCCGTCGCTCCAACCCATTCGATTGCGTTCTGGTTCCTGATGCTCTTTGCGGCGATTGCGGTGCTGCGAGGCGTATGGCTTGGTGAGGCAGCACCTGGGCACGCCGGAGCGTTTATCGCTGCGAGTGCGATCACGCTGACCAAAGGGCCGATCCTCGGCTTGACTCTTCCGCTCCCCGTCTCCATTTTGCTGGCCCCACTGGCGGCGGGACTGCTTCACCGCACCTTATGCATCGATAGACAAATCAAGAATCACTTCCTTCCGCTCGCCGCAGCCGAAGGCCGCTTCATCGATCAGACTGCCAGCTTCCATGTGCCATTGGTCATCCTGCTGGCCACTGCGTGGATCGCCATCCCGTGGCTTCCACAGATGATCTGGCTCTACAACGAGAAGGGATGGTTGCTGGCTCTTTCAGGATTCAGTCTCCTTCTGGCTTCTTGGCGGCTTACCGACGCGCGATCGATCCATCCCCTGCTGTCGATCTACTGCAGTGTGCTGGCCCTCGTCGCATCTCTGTCGCTATGGACACACCAGCAGCTTCAGCTTCCCTCCGATCTCATCTTTCCTATGTGGGCCCTGGGATGCGTACTGGCGATGGCGATGCTGGCGGGGACCCTTCGCGACGCGATCGTCCACCCCGGAAGATCGATTCCTTGGAACCGACTTGGCATGCCAGCACCCAGCTCGGAGGAACTCGAACACACGCGTCGCTGGATGGTGACTTGTCACATGGCCGCGGGGCTCCTTCTGGTGATTCCCTGCCTCCTTCTGGTGCTGGAATACCATCCACTCTGGACTAAACGGTTCATTGCCATGCTACCGGCTGCATCGGCGATCGCCATCCTTCCGATTGCGATCGACTCCCGCCGCCCTTGGGAAAAGTTTGCGGGACTCTTTCTGGGATCGATCGGCGCGGTGCTTCTTTCCTGGTCCGACCTGAACCTGGACCAGACCGCTTTGGTGACGGTCCAGGAACCGCAGTCCTGGTGGCAAGGCTATCTGGCCTACGCACGACTGATGCGAGCTCTGATGGCTTTCGTGGCCATCAGCTGGCTGTATCGCTTGGTCGCGCAGACTCGCCCCGCCACCAGCGACGACGCCAAGCGCGCCATGCAGGCTAGCTTGGCACTCCTTCTCCCGATCGGATTGGCCAGCCTCTGGGTGGTGAACGGCTATCTGACACCGCTGGTGGGCTGGCCTAAGTGGAGCCTGGGTGGAATCCCACTGGGAATCGGCTTGGCAGTGATCGGCACCTGGATTGCCATGGCATGGCGACTGCTGGCGATTGCCACGCATCCGGTTGGCTATGAAGCGGCGCTTTCCATCGGGCAGCGACAGGCTGCCTTCTATGGTTTTGAAGGAACGCTGTTCGCCATAGCAATCGCCTTGCGGGCTCATTTCCCAGACTGGTTCGGCAACTGGCTGACCCAGTGGTGGCCAATTCTGGTTTATCTGGCAGCGATGGCAAGCATCGTCATGGGAAAGTTCTGGCTGAATTCGGACCGATCGATCCTGCGAGACCCGATCGAGCGAACGACGGTGCTATTGCCGATCGTCCCGTTGGTCGGAATCTGGTTGGGCGATTCTTATCCGAATCGATTGATCGACTGGCAGGAACCTTTTCCGTTCGCCATGCTGCTGCTTCTAGGAGCCGCTCTTTACGGCATGGAAGCACTGCGACACAATCATTCGGGTTTGAAGTGGTTGGCGGGTCTGCTTGGAATGGCCGCGTTCTGGGTATCGCTCTCCAGCAACCCGACACTAGCATTTTTCCAACATCCACAGCTCTGGATCATCCCCCCAGCGATCGTTGGTCTGGTACTACTGGAAACCAATCGCCGTCAGCTTTCTCCATCCGCCCTCGTGCCGGCTCGCTACGCTCTGCTGCTATCGATCTACTGCAGTAGCACATTCGAGATGATGGTCCGCTCGTTCGGCATGCAGTTCTGGTCTCCCATTCTCCTGCTGACATTTGCCGTGCTGGGGGTTTTGCTTGGAGTCGCACTGCGCGTTCGCGCGTTCCTCTACTGCGGCAGTCTCTTTGTCGCGATCGGGCTGGTCGGCATGGTCTGGCATGCACAGCGGGCCATCGATCAGATCTGGCCTTGGTGGGTCTTTGGGATCTGCCTGGGGATCTGCCTGATCGTCTTTTTAGGTTGGATGGAGAAGAATCGTGCGAAAATGGCGGCCTATCGCGAAGCCCTCAAGCGTTGGGAACCTTGAATCGCTTGCGTTCGCCCGAACGTGACCGGCCCCTAAGGGGAAGCCAATCGGATGGCCGACCCCTCTGGCTTAGGTGGCAAAGATTGCTGATTCCTCCAAAGAAGATGCCCCTGCGTTTCGCTGAAGAGGTTTTTCCCCAGAACCACTGCACTCGTACCTTTGCCGCTCCGATGTTGTGCTAGTTGAGGGGGCCGCGGGAGGCGACTTTCCTTTTTTGAATTCGCCTGGATGGCAGGGATGCCGATCGGATCTGCCACCGCGACGATCGCCCATGCCACCCGTTTGTTTGGACCCTCCGTCGCTCGATCGATCGCATCGCTGGGATAGCCAGCTGCTCTCCGCCATGGTCTATCTGATCGCTTCGATATCGGCCCTAGGTTGCTCCCAGTGGAAGCACGACCTCTGGTTCGATAGCCATCCCGACTGGAAATCGATTTCCCTGCGATCTCCCAGGGGGAATAGCGAACCGGTTTTGGATAAGGCACTGCAGTGCGCTCGGCTGGCAGCGGCCCGAGAACTTCGCTCCGACCCCAAAGCGGTCGATCTTTTTGCAACCTCCTGCACGCTTGCCTGGCAGGCGATGGGCCGTGCCATCGACGACCGGTCGCGTTGGGAAAAAGCGCTGCAGGCCTATCACCAGTCGCTGGAAGGATTGCTTCGCGCAGGACGAACGTGCGGTCGATGGCGACCAGGTCAGGGGATTGAGCTTTGCGACGCCAAAGGACAGACCTCGCTGATCGCAATGTCCCCCCAGGACGGTCCCTGGAAAGCCACGGACCACATGCAGATCATCCCGGTGGGCTCCTACCACAGCAAGCGAAATGAGTCCAAGCGAGTGGAAGGGTTCGGGGTACCCATCGTCGCTGTGCGGTTGCAGTCGAGCGAAAAAGTGACCGACCAAGACACCCCCGACTCCATTCGGATCGACTGTCCGGCACGGCCGGAAGAACGCTTTCTGCTGGAGCGAGCCAGTTGGGATGCCACGGTGGTCTTCCGACCCGATCGCTTCTCGGAGGAAGTCGACCAGCCGGTGGCAAGTGGCACCCTGGAGATCTATCGGCCAGTCTATCGCGATCGCGCTCTGGGACCACGCGTCGATCTATCTTTGGCTTCTGCCCCTGGAGCTCAGCAGGCATGGAACAGCACCCAGGACCCACAATTGCAGGGCTTTTTGGAGCAATTCTTGCGCCCGGAAGACCCCACCGCTCGCCGTGGCCTCATCATGATCGAACCGTACCAGCCAGGGAAGATACCTGTCGTCTTCACCCATGGACTGCTCTCCAACCCACAGACTTGGCAGCCCGTCCTTCTGCAATTGCAGCACAATCGTTGGTTCCAGGAACGATTTCAGATCTGGGGTTTCGGCTACGGTTCGGGCGAACCATTTCTGGAGAGTGCTGCCGAACTAAGAAAGGAACTGGCTGAGGCGCATGCGACGATCGACCCCAGTGATTCGGATGCAGCCCTGCAGCAAAAGGTCCTGGTCGGACACAGCATGGGGGGCCTGATCTCCAAGCTGCAAGGAATCGACCCGGAAGACCATCTTTGGAACGCCGTTGCGCAAGGACCCTGGGATTCCCTTCAAGCCGATCCGCAGCTGAAGGAACGGCTGTCGGCGGCTTTCTTTTTTGAACCCAATCAAAAAGTCAGTCGCATCATCTTCATCGGGACACCGCACCGAGGTGCGAAGATGGCACAGCAGACCGTGGGCAGGCTTGGTTCCCTGCTAGTGGACTTCCCGGAGGAAGACAAAGAACGATTCGAGCAGTTGGTGCGCGACAATCCGGGTCTATTCCGCCCCGAGATCGCTCGACGATTCCCAACCAGCATCGACATGCTCCGTCCCGATGGAGAAGTCCTGAAGACGCTCGCCGAAATCCCACTTGCCGATGGCATCATCGGCCATTCGATCGTCGGCGATCTGGGCCCATGGCGCGTCGTGGAACCGGGAGACGGCGTTGTGCCTCTCACCAGCGCTCGATGGGATGGGGTCAGCAGCGAACAGATGGTGCCCCAGTGCCATGAGGAGTTGCATCGCGATCCAAGGTCCGTGGCCGAACTGCTTCGTATTCTCCGGGAAATCGCGGAGTAGCTCTCCACCGCTATCCCCGTAGCCATCAATCGCCAGATGGTGGACGATGCGGAAATCGACGTCGTTCGAAGCTCTCCACACTCCCCGTAGCCATCAATCGCCAGATGGTGGATGCGCTAGAATCAACGTCAACCAAAGCCCTCCACCGCTTGGCAGCGGTGGCTACCTGACGTTGGCACGAACCCTTTGCCAGAAAGCTCCCCGTAGCCATCAATCGCCAGATGATGGACGATACGGGATGGACGTTATTCAAAGCCCTCCACCGCTTGGCAGCGGTGGCTACAGGGCGAAGGGCCACAAGAGAAGGGCTTTAAAAAAGAGGCTGGCGACACAGAAAAAAAAGAGGCCAGGACATTGGTCCTGGCCTCCGGGAAAATTTCGAAGGAACTTCGCTCCAAATATCAACCGTTGGAAGCGCCTTCGGGCATCGCTGGCACAGCAGGCACTACAGGGGTCGCTGGCGTTGGAACGACCACAGGTGGAGCCAATGGGGCAGGAGCAGGTGCTGGAGGGGCCACCTGAGCCTGAGGGACTTGGAAGAAGAAGCCCATCGGTCCGCCACCACCACCAATCGATGCCGGCATGTTGGCGACGAAGTTTGCATCCAGCACCTTGGTGATCGTACGCTGAGCGTCGCTCAGATGAGCCGACGAGTAGGCGTCCAGTCCACCTGCTTCCAAAGCTGCATCGACCTTCTTCTTGATCTCCTTCAGCTGCATCGCGGCTAGAGTCCGGATGGTCTGCTGAGCGGCATTGCCACCGTCCATCAGCGTCAAGTCAACCAGCCGCCCCAAATGCTCGCGCTGAAGATTTCTACGAAGCGAGCTGACCCGCGGCTTACGAGTGGTCGACTCCCCTTCGGGTTTGGCATCCAGTTCGGTCCAGGCGGCCTGAGTGACCTTGTCGAGCATTTCTGGGAGCGTTAGCGCATCCTGGTCTGCCGGAATCATCTGCTCGTTGTCAAACACCCGTCGTAGGGTGCTTGGGTTGAGCAACATCGTCATGACCGAAGCCTGAATGCCCATGATGCGATCGTTGACTTGGTAGGTCCCATCGCCCATGGAGCGAGCCCCTTCGTCGATCCACTTGTCACTGGCCAGACGCTCCTGAATCGCTGGGCTCAGTCCGAACGCTTCGTCGCGGAACGACTGAGCGATCATGAACTCCAGTGCTTTGCGCTGCTGGTCGACAGGAATCGGCGTCAGCGACTTGCGGTCGCCTGGATCCCCCTTCTTGTCGCGGATGATGTTGGCACCGCCAACCCAGCCAGCCATCATGCTCAGCGCCTTAGTCTGCTCGGACAAGGTCAGCTCAAAGCCACGCCGTGCCTTGGCCCAGCTGTCGCCAGGCTTGACGAACTTTTCCAGCAAACGGTCGCGGTACATCTTCACCAGACGCATCTGGTTCTGAGCGTAATCGAGTGGGTCCTTGCTGTAGTCATATCGACGCGCCAGAGGATCGGCTCCGCCGGTATCTTCGTCAGTCGCATACTGCAATTCCGGCTCATTGACCCGCTTGAGAATTTCCGGCAACTTCGACTCGTCGGGGGTGTAGCCATACTCGATCGCCCACATGTCGTAGGGACCGATTCCGATCATCGTCCAGTCTCCCTTCACAGGGCCGGCTTCCAGAGGAATGTTGATCGGAAGGTAATCCATCACCGATCCGGCAAGCGTCTTCTTTCCCTTGACGGCATCGCTGTTGATCTCGTCCAGCTTGTAGACGCTGGATGCCTTGAAGTTGTGGCGAAGTCCAAGCGTGTGTCCCACTTCGTGAGCTACCAGTTCGGCCAGCAAAGGACCGATGAACGATTCGGGCATGCCATCGAGCATCTCTTCTTTCGGCTTGTCGGATTTTTCTCCTTCTTCCGCCATGGCAGCCATCGCGAAGGCCATCTGAGCGAAGGCCATGTCAAGCTGCTTACCGCGAGCGGCCAGGCAGAACCCGTTGACTTGGCTGGTGCGGCCCACCAAACCGTCGAAAGGATCATCGCCAATCAGCGAAGTTCCAGCGTTGGCAAGCGGATGTCCAGCATGAGGCAGGGTGGCGGTGGCAGCGATCTTGGCAGCAACGTGCGCCTGATTGCTGGCATCAGCGAATCGTACGCGGGGATCCCAGTGGGGCTTGGTCGCTAGCCATGCCATCGTCTCAGGACTCATCCCCTCCATCGCCACTTCCGGCAGCAGGTCCTGAAACTGGAAATTGAAGTGTCGGATCCAGCCATCGGTCAGGATGATGTCGGCGTCGAGGATTTCTCCTGTCAGCGGATGAACGCGGCTGGGACCAATCGCCGTACCGACATTATTGTTGAGCCAACGGACGAAATTGTACTGAACATCTTCTGGATCGAGATCCATGTTGGCGCCGGTCTGAGAGTCTTGGTAGATCACTTCGATCGCATCGGAATAGCCGACGTTTTCAAAAGCCTTGTTCCAGTATTCGATCCCTTCCTTCACCCAGCGGCGGTAGCGGACCGGTGTGGTGTGCTCGATGTAGAAACGGATTGGCTTGACTGGCGGAGACACCTTCAGGTTGGGGTCTCGCTTTTCCAGTCGCCAGCGGTTGACGAATCGAACCCGAGTCCGCTCGTCCTGGTAGATTCCGAGGTCCGAGTAACCGGTAGTGAAATACCCAATTCGCTCGTCGGCCTTCCGCGGCTTGTAGCCCGACTGCTCAGGCACTTCGCTGAGCGAGTAATGAATCGTCTGTAGCTTGCCACCGTTTCCGACGATCTCAAAAGCCAGTTCGATGTTCTTTGAGAAAGCCTTTGCTTTTTTGATCTTCACCAACCCTGGGTCGGTAGCGCGAATCCCAGCACCAAACAGCTTGGCAGCTTGTCCGACGAAAAGCGAATCGGCATCGATCAGCGGACCACCCCGAGGCACCATGGTCACGATCGGCACATCCAACAGCACGGTGTCAGTAAACAGCCGTCGCACCGAAGACTTCGATTCCTCCTCACCAGTGGATCGAATCTCCGTGTTGGGCATGATCAACGCCAGACGCTTGTTGTACATCCGCCAGTAGACGTAGTAGTCCCCAGCTTGCAGTCCGGCGTACTCATCGCCACTGCTAACCGTCAGCGCCAGAAAGTACTTCTTCTGCTCGAAGTCCTTGGGCAATTCGACGAACATCTGTCCGTCGCGGTCACGCGTCCAAATGTTGCACAAAGCGGGCTGGTCTGGAGATCGCGAATCGATCTTCTGAAATCCCTCCACCACCTTCTCCATCGGTGGATAATCGGGTTCCTGTGCCACGCCTGGCGCTGCACCGAGCGCCGTCACCAGAGCGGCCGAAAGCGCCGCGGCCAATGCCCTTCGAAGGGTCGTTACCGATCGAGCCATCGAGATGATTCCTTTACAGAAAAAAGTTCTCCGGTGGGGACCAGGCTGTGACGCACCCACCTGAGGCGAAGTCTCCGGTTGCCGATTTCCTTGGACGCAGCAGAACGCAAAACATTCCGCCGTTTTTGATGGCGTCCGCCCAATCGACTCTCTCCGTATCTTAATCAACCGGCGATTGTAGGCGATTCAAACGGACTAGAGCCCCCAAAAAGCCCAACTTCATCACCCTAGACAATCCGTTCAACCGTTATCATCCAAAAGCCCTGCAGCTTCATTAGCTTAACTTATGATAGAAAGCATCGCTGGCTTTAGCCATCAGGCTTGCTTCACCACCAGAATGGGGCAATGAACTTGCCGGACGATGGCTTCGGCGACCGAGCCGAGGAGGAGTCTCTTGAGTCCATGACGGCCGTGGCTGGGGACAATCACCAAATCCACCTTCAACTCGTCGGCTCGTTTGCAAACGACCGAGGAGGGGTCGCCCAAAGCGACCTCGAAGACCATGCCTCGATAACGATCGTCGGCAAACTCCTGCTGCATCGCCTTGAGGCTGGCGTTGAGTCGATCGGCGGGATCGATGTCGGTGTAGATCGCACCCGAGTCGACTGGCATCAGGAAGGGGCTGACATGGAGCAGAATCACGCGGGAAGGATCGCCCGTGCATTCGATCGCCAAGTCGACTGCATGCTTGCAGAACCCATCGAAATCAAAGGGAACGAGCACTTTTCCGCCAACCGACCATGCCATGATCTCTCTCCTGAATTGGGATCTCTTTTTGGGGTGCCGTGAAGTGACGGTATTTCGGGCCATCGAATTCAGGACAGCCCGCTCCCTGGTGGGAAGCGATCGCTTCCCGCATCGAGGCACCCCGCCTTGGCTCATTGTTCCCCGGGGGAGCGCCAGCGAACAGAGCCTATTTTTTCCTCGGTCTTCTGAATTGCGGCCACCGACCGCACTTCGTTGCCCCACCGCTACAGTACACGGGCCTTCGACTTGGTGGTGCCTTCAAGGTGCCCAGCGGTTGGCCCAAAGCCTCAGTGAAAAGAGTGGCAACATGAGCCAGGAGGAGATGTTTCCTGCCAATCGCTCGACCGATCTTTTGGACCGTGTCCGGGCGGGAGAGTCGGGTGCTGTCGATCAATTGCTCGACTACCATCGAGGCTCGATCCAACGCATCGTCCAACTGCGGCTCGACCAGCGGATCCGTCAGCGAGTCGATGTCAGCGATGTCGTCCAGGAAGTGCTCGTCGAGGCAAGTCGGCGATTGCGTGAATATCTCGATCGGCCCGTGATGGCATTCCCTCTCTGGATCCGTCAGATCGCAATGGACCGCGTGATCGACGCTCATCGGCGCCACCGACGGTCGGCCAAGCGAAGTGTGGACCGTGAGCAGGAGCCAAAGCGAGCCGACTCGGAAGATCACTCCGGGACGCTTTTGCCGCAGCAACTGGCAATCGACCGTCAACTGACACCGGCCGCAGCGCTCCTGCAACGGGAGATCGTCGGGCTGGTTCAGGAGGCGGTCCAGCGGCTTCCCGATCAAGATCGGCAGATCATCCAGTTGCGTCATCAGGAACAGCGATCCAATCAGGAGATCGCCAGATTGTTGCGATTGACCGAACCGGCAGCGAGCATGAGGTACCTGCGTGCCTTGCGTCGCCTGAGGCAACTGATGGCCGACCCCGAAACGGTCGCGGATCACGATTCATGAATCAGACGACAGAATTGTCAGCGGAGGCGAAGGACTTCCGCTTGGCCGAACTCTTGGTGCAGATCAGTCATCGTCGTCAGCTTGGCGAATCGGTGGAACTGGAGTCGTTCTGCCGTCAATTTCCGGAGCACGCGACCGAACTGCGAAGTCTCTGGGGCGTGCTGATGCTGACCGAAGCAGCGGCTCAGTACCACGACACTCCCGACCCAAAGCTCGATCCTGCCATCGGTCAGCGTCCACCTGCAGCCGCCGCCCAACTGCCTCGCGTTTTCGGTGACTTTGTGTTCCTGTGCGAACTGGGCCGTGGCGGGATGGGGGTCGTCTATTTGGCCGATCAGCCTAGGCTGGGCCGCTTGGTGGCAGTCAAATGCCTGCTGGAACACCGCGCCCTGGTCGATACCGATCGCAAGCGATTCCTTGCCGAAGCGCAGGCCAATGCCAAGCTGGATCATCATGGCATCGTCCCGGTCTACCAAGTGGGAGAACAGGATGGAACGCCCTACATCGCGATGCAGTACGTCCCTGGTGTCAATCTCGCCCAGCGATTGCTGCAAGGTCCGATTCCAACACGCCAAGCGGTGCAGTGGATTTCGCAGGTGGCCCGAGCGGTCCACTTTGCTCACCAACAAGGGGTGCTTCATCGCGACCTCAAGCCGTCGAACATCCTGATCGACGAGCATCAGCATGCTCGGCTAACCGACTTTGGCTTGGCGAAAATCATATTGGGCGATAGTTTGCAGCGGCGAGCCGACTTGACGGCCACCGGGGACCTTCTGGGGACTCCGATGTACATGAGCCCCGAACAGGCATCAGGCAATGGTGCGGGACTGGGCCCACAGTCGGATATCTATAGCCTGGGAGCTGTTCTCTACGAACTTTTGACCGGGCGTCCACCCCATCGTGCCACCACCCCACTTCAGTGGATGCGGGAAGTGATCGACGAGGACCCCGTCCCCCCCAGGATGCTGCAGCCAAGCCTGGACCGCGGCCTTGAGATGATCCTGATTCAATGCCTTCAAAAACCTCCCGATCTCCGCTACCCCAGCGCCGAAGCCTTGGCAGATGATCTGGATGCGTTTTTGGCCGACGAGCCGATTCAGGCACAGTCAGGACACTTGGCGCAGGTTTTCGCTAGGCTGTTTCGGGAAACACACCATGCAGCCGTCCTGGAGAACTGGGGATTGCTTTGGATGTGGCACGCGGTCGTCCTCCTGATCGCTAGCGCGGCGACCGAGGCGATTCGCTGGAGCGGAACACTCTCCCGCATCCCCTATGCCGCGTTGTGGGTGGTGGGCCTGAGCGCCTGGGCTGCCGTTTTTTGGCTGCTTCGCCGGCGCATGGGACCAGTGACCTTTGTGGAACGCCAGATCGCGCACGTCTGGGGCGCCAGCATGATCGCCACCGCTTCGCTGTTCCCTCTGGAAGCATGGCTGGAACTTCCCCATCTAGCGCTCAGCCCACTCTTGGGTGTCATCAGTGGGATGGTCTTCATCATCAAGGCAGGGATTCTCTCAGGCATCTTCTACATCCAGGCGATCTGCCTTTTCCTTTGCGCCATCGCCATGGCGATCTTTCCTGATGTGGCTCACCTGATCTTCGGTGTCGTATCAGCCGCCTGCTTTTGGATTCCTGGCGCGAAGTACCATCGGCAAAGCCGACGACCTCTGCAGGGCACAACGCCTTAGGATTCGGTACACTACTCGAAGATCCTTCGAGCTTCATCCCACAATCTTCCCCCTGCGTTCCTTCCTGCCCAGCTTGCGAGGTGGACCGATGCTGCGTCTTGTTTTCCCATGGCTGCTGGCCTTTGCGTTCCTTCCCGGTTGCTCCCCAAGTTCCACCCCCGCACCCTCGACCCCCGACACCTCCAAGTCCACCTCACCAGATCGATCGCAACCCTCCAATGACTCAACAAAAGGGGAAATTCGAGGCGTCATCGGTCTGTCGATTCTGACGACAGCCAATCCATTCTTTCCAGAGATCGGCAGGGCGCTGAAGGAGGAGGCAGCCAAGCACGGTTACGAGGTGGAAATGGTCAGCGGCGAGATGGATGTTGCCAAACAGCGGGACCAAGTCAAGGATTTTCTCGTCAAGAAGGTCGCGGCGATCGTCCTGACCCCCTGCGATTCGCGCGCGATCGGAACCGCGATTCAAGATGCCAACCAAGCGGGAATCCCCGTCTTCACCGCCGATATCGCCTGCATCGCCCCGGAAGCCAACGTCGTCACCCACATCGCCACCGACAATTACGCCGGCGGCAAACAGGCCGCCCTGGCGATCTTCGAAGCGCTCGAAGGGAAAGGCAAGGTGGCGATTCTCGATTTCCCCCAAGTCGAAAGCGTGATGCTGCGGACCAAGGGATTCTACGACCAGCTGAAGGATCTGACCGAAAAACAGAATGCCCAAATCGAGGTTGTGGCAAGCCTTCCGGGAGATGGCGCCAAGGACAAAAGCTTTAAGGCGATGCAGGACCTGCTGCAGGCCCATCCGGACCTCCGGGGCGTCTTCGCCATCAACGATCCCTCGGCTCTGGGTGCATGCTTGGCGATCGAGGCAGCCGGTCGTCAGAAAGAAGTCGTCGTCGTCGGCTTTGACGGACAGCCCGACGGACGACGCGCCATCGAGGAAGGAAAAATCTATGCCGACCCGGTGCAGTTCCCAGACCGCATCGGACAGGAAACCATGCGCACCATCGTCCGATACTTCGACGGGCAGGAAGTCCCCAAGGAAATTCTCATCCCCACCGAACTGGTTCGCCATTCGAAAACAGCTCAGCCCTGACCCTTCCCCCTCCGACTCTCGCGACCGGCGCCTCCCATCGCTTGGGGCTGCATGGCCCGCGATCGATAGAGCCAAAGAATAAGAACCTCCCCGCTTGTCCCTCGCGACCCTCCCAAGGGAAGGGTGAGATCTGATAGCGACTCTGCGTTAGGGAGGCTGAAGGCTCCTTGTTTACCCTCCCTCAGGGAGGGTGAGATCTGATAGCGACTCTGCGTTAGGGAGGCTGAAGTCTCCTTTTTTACCCTCCCTCAGGGAGGGTGAGATCTGATGGCGACTCTGCGTTAGGGAGGCTGAAGACTCCTTGTTCACCCTCCCTCAGGGAGGGTCGCTGAGGAGGAACGACGAAGCGGGGAGGGCTAGGCCGCGTTGCTGACTCGAGTACAAAGAAGTTCCAGAACAAAGAAATCGACCGAAACGGTAGATCGGGTCAAGCTAGAAGGAAAACCACACCCTTCGGTCGCGGTGATTTCATTCAGCCGAAGAACCTTTTTGCAGATGCCGATGGACCTCCTCCACAATCTGCTCGGGTTCCACCATGCGGCCATCGCCGATCCTTCGGCAGCTGAGCCAGCCTTGGGCAGGACCGATGACGTGCACGCCATCGCGCCGCAACTGTTCCAGATTCCGCTGCACCGCCGGCGCATGCCACATCGGATCGCTCATCGCTGGAGCGATCCAGATGGGACACCGCATTTGCAGATAGAGAGTCGCCAGGAGGTCGTCGGCCAAACCGTGAGCGAAGCTGGCCAGCAGTCGAGCCGTCGCGGGGGCGACGATCAAGCCATCGCAGCCCTCCGCTAGTTCGATGTGGGCACCCAGCGGATAACGCACATCAAAAAGATCGATCGCAGGTTGCTGACCGCAGAGTGCCGCAAAGGTGGCGGGGGCTACAAACTGCGCAGCCCCCCGCGTCATCACCACACGTATCTGATGCCCTTGCTGAACCAAGCGACTGACCAGCGCGGCGCTCTTGAAGGCAGCGATCCCCCCGCCGACGCCCACCACCAGACGACTGGGAGCGATCGCTGCGGAACTCATAGGTCGCCGATATCCAGATCCAGCAACTCACCCAAATCGGCGGCATCGCCGTGGGTTCGGACTTCGTTGGAGGGAGTCAACGAGATCTTATCCTGAAGAATTTCGTGAATCACAATCTCCATCTTGTCTTCGGTCGCCAGATCCACCAACGGCCGACTGCCTCGATTCAGCTGCACCAGCCGTTTCTGAATCAAGGTCGACAGCTTGAACCGTCCACCCACCTTGTTGACGATCGCTTCTTCTTTCAGTTCGTCGAGCATACCCCTTGGGCTCCCTTGCTTTCGCGTAGCAGTCTGCACATTTCTTGAACCGCCCGATCCAGGCGATCATTGACAATCTCGTGTTGATAACGCGTCCTGTAAGTCCACTCATCGGCCGCGACTGCCAGACGCCTTGCAATCGCCTCCTCGGTTTCGGTGCCACGCCCCCGTAACCGCCGCTCCAATTCTTCCATCGACCCCGGATGGATGAAGAAACTGATCGCGTCCGAGAACCGCTGAAAGACCTCAAGCGCGCCTCCGACATCAATCTCTAAGATTACCCAATCCCCCCGCTGGAGGCCAGCCGAAACCGTTTCGGCGAGCGTTCCGTACCAGATTCCATTGGCAAAAACCTCGCGGGACTCCAAAAACTCCCCGGCTTGGCGCCTCCTGGCGAACTCCTGGTGCGTCAGGAAATGGTACTCGCGACCATCGACTTCCCCAGGGCGTGGAGAGCGGGTGGTGGCCGATACGCTCAATCGCAAAGGGAGAGGGCAATCGGCCAGAAGCCGACGAACCAGGGTCGACTTGCCAGCGCCCGAGGGCCCCGAGATGACAATCAGTTTCCCTGGATGGATGGCCATGACTACCCGCAAGAAAAATGGATGGGCACCTGCTCGGCGATGCCAAGGACCGGCCCGACGACCGATCATTCGATGTTCTGAATCTGCTCCCGCATCTGCTCCAGCAACGTCTTCATTTCCACCACCTCCCGTGCGATCAGGGCGTCGTTGGCTTTGGATCCGATTGTGTTGACCTCGCGTCCCATTTCCTGGATGACAAAGTCGAGCTTTCTGCCTTGGCTCTCTGGTTCGCTCATCGCCTGCCGAAACTGCGCCAGATGCCCGCGCAGCCTCACCCATTCCTCCTGGATGTCGACTCGGTCGGCGAAGATCGCCACCTCTCGCACGATATCCGCCGGCTCCCCGTGCATCCCCTGGTCAGCCAGCGCCTGCTTCACTTTGCGCGCCAATCGCTCGCGATACTCCTGAGCGACCTGAGGCGCTTGAGCGACAATGACGCTCAGACGCTGATCGATTTGCTGGAGGGACTGATCGAGTTGCGTCTGCAACCACTCGCCTTCGCGCAATCGCATTTGCTGGAGTTGATCGATGGCCAGGAGCAGCGTCTTTCTGGCCGCCTCCATCTGAGGGCTGTCCACCTCCCAGACCTTCTGCCCTCCGGAAATCACTCCCGGAAGAGCCAAGCAGTGCCCCAATTCGATTTCGCGATGGATCTGGAGAGACACCTTGATCGCCTGCTGACAGTAGCGCGCCAGGATCTCTTCGTTGATCCGATACGATGGCTCCCCTGCCTCCCCTTCCAGTCGCAAGGTGACCTGCAAGCTGCCGCGCCGGATTCGCGTGCGCACCAGCGATTCCATCTCCGGCTCCAGGCGACTGAGCGCATCATCCAATCGAGCGTGGATCTTCAGGAATCGATGATTGACCGAACGGACCTCGGCCACCACATGCATCCGGTCGCCCACTCCCGGCAGGCCGCAGGGCTGTGTCGCAATGCCCTGTCCAGTCATGCTCACCAGCATGTCAGTGTCCCGGGAGATAGATCGAAAGGGCAGACGGATCGACGGAAGAGCCGTTAAGGGCCTTCTGAGCGATCAAGGAGTATCCGACTTGGGCTGGTCGGCCGACGCCGGGTCGCCACTGGCTGCCGGAGGCGTGGAGGCTGCAGGAGTGTCTCCCGCAGCGCCGTTGTTGGTGGCGGGAACCGATTCGGCAGGGGGTACTGGATTCACACTCCCGGTGGAAGGCGATGGAGTCGGGGCGTCGGATGGTGCAGTACCTGGGTTGGTTGTACCTTGCAGCCCTGGCAGATCGCCGGGCGGAATCAGCCCACCCGCCGCTCCGTTGGTTCCTCCAATCCCATCGCCGACCGCTCCACCCACCGGGATCGCCGCTCCCCCGCCGCTATTCAGGTCGACCACATCGGGGATCTGCATCCACCAAACGGCCAGAGCGCACCAGAAAATCCAAATCGCTGCGGTGACGATCGTGATCCGGGTAAATAGGTCGCCGGCTTTGGTTCCGAAAGCGCTTTGCCCCCCCGGCCCCCCCAGAGCACCGCTTAATCCACCCCCCCGTCCACGCTGCACCAGGATCAAGAGGATCAGGAACAGAGAGATCAGGAAGGTGGTGATGCCGAAGAAGTACTGATGGAGCACCATGACCGAGAAGAAAAACACGGGACGATCCTCCGCAGGCGGCGCCGAAAGAGCTTGGGGCATCAAGGAGAAATCGCTGGGCAGCCCCACTCCTTGCTGGTTCAAATCAAGCCATAAACTGAAGATTCTATCCTTTGGCCGACGAGGGATGAAGGCCAAAAAAGGGCCCTCGACCCTCCCCTTTTCGGCAGGCATCTGAGCCCAAAGTACCGATCCCAGCCGGGGGTAACGATCGCGGCAGGGGCCGCAAGCCGCATGCGGAGCGATGCGAGGGAGCTAGACGAATCGAACAATCCCAGCCGATGAACGCCGTTTCCGACTCCGCCCCGCATGGGGAATGGTCGCGTGATCGGTCTGATCCGATGGCGGCTATGGGAGTGGTCGCCACACCGTTTTCTCCTCAGCTCCCTGAACCAGCACCGCTCGCTGATCGACCGGAACATCAACCAGGACTGCCTCTTGCTGGCCCGGCCAATGGACCACCATGCGGTCAATTTTTTCGACATTTCCGAGCCCAAAATGGAGCGGTGCGGCATGGCTGCTGGCGTAGCTGCCTCCGCTGAATCGGTGCCTCACCCATCGCTTCCCACCGGCTTGGACTTCGATCCAGGCTCCAATCGCATCGCGATTGCACTTGGTCCCGACCAGTTCCACTTGCACCCAGTGGCCCTGCGTCTGAGTCTGATTGAACAGAAGCCTTGCCGATTCTTCCAACAGCGAAACGACAGCATCCAGATCGCCATCTCCATCGATGTCACCGATCGCCAAGCCGCGTGCCGGAAGGCTTTCTTCGAAGAAATCGCCTGCCTGGGCGCCCAGCGAAACCAGTCGCTTCTGGCTCTGGTTCTCCAGGCAATAGGGCCGCTGTTTGTTGGTGCTCCCCTGCGGATTTCTCGAGGTATGGCCCGCCACCACCAATGCGTCTTCATCGCCGTCGTGGTCGATATCCAGCATCGCCGCTCCCCAAGCCACATTACGAGTTCCCAGGGTCATCAGGCCGGCGTTGCGAGTCGCTAGCTTGAAGTAGTTCTTACCCTGGTTCGCATAGAGCTCGCAGTACTCATCTTGATAATTGGTCACCAGGAAATCCGGAAAACCGTTCCCGTCGTAATCCCCAACCCCGATCCCCATGCTTCCATCGACCACCGAGCGTGAGCCGATGGCGGTTCCCGAACGCGTTCCCAGCTCCGTAAGCTGCCCTTCCGAACGATTCTCGAAATAGAGATTGGCGTGGACGTCGTTGGCGACGTACAAGTCAATGTCTCCATCGATATCCCAGTCTCCAGCGGCCACTCCCAGCCCTCGACTGGCAGGTGCTGCGGCCTTCTCGGAGACATCTTCAAAGACGCCTTCGCCCATTTGCCGGAGTAGCTGATCTGGTTCCCCCTCATAATCGGACGGGACGCAGCGGTCGCGCTGGCCGGTACGGGAGTAGCAGACTTTTTCAGTTTCCGGAGACCAGCGCGCGTAGTGCGATACATAGAGATCGGGCAGACCATCTCCTTCGATATCACACCATGCGCTGCAGGAACTCCAGCCGCGATCCTTGAACCCTGCCGATTCCGTCGCATCGAGGAAGGTACCATCCCCTTGATTGCGAAACAGTTGCTGCCCACCCCAGCCGGTGACCAGGATGTCGGCAAAGCCGTCCTGGTCGTAGTCTCCGACGTTGACTCCAAAACTGTAACAGCGACTGGCCAGCGATCCCGCCTGATCGACCAGTCGCTCAAAGAATCCATCTCCCCGATTGCGATAGATCTGATGCTCCACCGGCACTACCTGGGGCTCCTTCGTCAGCTCTCCGCCCCCCGGAAAGAAAATGTCCTCATCTCCATCCCGGTCGTAATCGAGGATCCCTGGGCCTCCGCCATTGGCTTCGATCATCGCGTAGAGAAACGCGTTCTCGCCGTTGCGGTAGACTGCATCGACACCATGATCTTTCCCTGCTGAACGCCATCGAATGGGCTGCTGCGCTTCGTCTGGAACGGAACCTTCTGTTGCAGCTTGCGTGCCCGAAGGTCTCGCCGCTGGCAGCGATCCGCTCGCAGCATTGCTGGCCGACTCTTGAGCAGCTTGGGCATCTGCCGCTGGAACCTTGGGATTCGAGGAGTTCAAGCCAGAGGGCTGGCACCCGGAGAGCAGGACCCACACCAACCCCCAGCTCCAGATCCCCCTTTGCCCTGCCGTCATGCTATTTCTGCCTTGTGTCTCTGACCTTGTTAGCCGCTGGGATTACGAACCACTGCCGATCGGAGTAGGTGGGTTTGACTGCTCCTCCGATGGCGAAGGAGCCGCCATTCCACTTTGCGTCCTCTCCAACCATCGTTGGTGCAGCAGCGTGGCATCCATGTTGCGTTCTCGTCGATAGTAATCGACCAACAGGCGATGGACTTCGGGCTGAGCCACCTCCAGCCTCAGAGCGCTCAGCAACTGGGCGCTGCCTGCCTCCGGAGCCAAGTAGTACATCATCATGGCTCCCAATTGCTGACGCACCTGCAGATTGGCTGGATCTTGATCCAGCTGCGCGATCAGGCGATTGATCGACTCTTGCTTGGCCTGGCTGGCCGATGCGATGGCGAATGACTTTTCGGAGGCTGCGGAATCCCCCAGTGACTGAAAGTTGCGGGCTTGCAGTTCGCGATACGGCGCCACCTCCGGCCATCTTCCGCACAGCTCTTCAAGCCACTTGGCCGCCTGCGGGTGTTCCCCTGCTTCGAATGCCGCTTGACTCTTTAAAAACAGCAGCGGTGCTTCGGAGACCGTTGCCTCCCCCACCTTGGATAGCGCTTCCAATGCCTCCTGGGACTTCCCCTGATTCATCAGGCAACGGGCCCATCCGGTGAGAACCTGAGCGTCGTCGGGACGTTGCTGCACTAGGACTCGAAATTGTTCTTCGGCCTCCGGCAATTTCGATTGTTCCACCAGCAGCTCGGCCAGCTTCAAACGGGCCTGGTGATAGCCGGGGTCTTTTCCGACTGCTTGGAGAAACAAATCGGTGGCGGGAGCGATCTGATAGTCGACCGTCTTCAGCGCCGCCTCCCAGTAGTCGATCTTCGGGCTGCCCGGTTCCTGTTCACGCCAAAGATCCAGCAGTCGCTTCCCATCGCCAAGCCGCCAGGCGCCGATGTAGCCTTTGAGGAACGGTTCGTAGACGGCCCCCTTATTCCTCCACCCGCGCTGCAGCATGGTCGCCAAGTGCTGTTCCGGCTCCTCCATCGATCCTTCCTGGGCCATGCGGAGCCAAAATGGCATCTGGGCTCGCTCTGGCTTCATCCCCAATTCCATGGCGCGATCGACATGCTTCTTCAGTCGCACCGAGTCGCCCATGCGGCGGTACACCTCCGCCCGTAGCCATTCCAGTTCCCCTTGCCTACCCAGCCATCGCTCCGCACCGGCGACTTGGTCAAGCATCTTTTCCGGGTGATCGGTGTCGATTTGACGCCACCAACGGTCGACCACCGCAGCGGCGATCCAGGGTCGAGCCACAAGAAACCCTGCCAAAAGGCCGAAAACCAACCCCGCCCACCACCATCGCCGAGCCCACAGGGAAGGAGGTTGATTCATGGCAAAGCCTGCGAAACTTGAGAAAAATGGGCTCTAACCTTCCGAAACCACCGACCACGTCGAGGCTCGTTTTTCACTTGCGACCAACTTCGCCTCTCCGTATACTACGGAACTTCGACAAGTTGGTTGCTTGAGGAGTAGCAGGAATGACGCTGGACAAGAGTTTAAAGGTGCGAGCCGGTGCGATCAAATCGCGCAACGTCATGAATCGCGCCGAGCGGATCAAGAGGCTTCAGGAAATCGGCAAATGGAGCGATGATCTGTCGGTTGTCGGCATGCCGAAAGTCCGCGTTCCCAAGGTCTCGTTGAAGAAGAAGAAGAAGGTCAAGAAGGAAGAAGAAGCCGATCCCAAGAAGGGGAAGAAGAAGTAGTACTGGGCTTTCATCCGTGCCAGCCTCCGATTTCGATTGGCTTACCCAAGCACTCAACCCCAGTCCCTGCGGCTGGGGTTTTTTATTGCATGGGGACTGCTTTCGGCACCGATCAGCACACCCCGCTGTCTCTTCGTGGCATGCCAACCGATCGGTAGTCGATCCGTACCGCTCGCCAACAGGGCTTCCCAGTCGTCGGCCTTGTTGAAGTCGTTCCACTCAGAGCAAAAGAGAAATGGAAGCGGACCGACCAGCGTGGCTTGCCGAACCGTTGGGCTCACCGATCAGGCTGTTTTGTAGGAAGCGGTATCGGGGAAGGAAGAGGGAGGTGCGGCTTGCGGAATAGTCCCTTTGAGCACTCGCAACTCAAATCCCTGAGTCAGCAGCTTGCCAGCATGACTGGCAGGTAAACGGCAGTGGATCAGGACACCCTCTTCGTGATATTGTTTCGAGAGGATTTCGCCAGCCATCGTCAACCACGCCACCGTCTTCCCATCGGCCAGCGGCAAAGTCACCTCCAGCTCGACGAAATCTCTGGAGAGAGACTGTCCCACGCGACTGGCAAGTATCGGCACCCCTTGGCCTGTCGCCGCGCTGATCGGGACGGCATGAGGGTAACGTTCCATCAGCATCGCTAACTGATCTTGCGTGGCGCTGTCGATCTTGTTGACCACCAGCAACGTATCTTTCTCTTCGATACCGATCTCCCGCAGCACTTCATAAACCGCTCGAATCTGATTGAGCACCGCCGGATTGGATCCATCTGCGACGTGAAGCAAAAGATCGGCCTGGCGCGCCTCTTCCAAAGTGGCGCGAAAGCTGGCGATCAGTCGGTGCGGCAGATCTCGAATGAAACCAACGGTATCACTGAGCAGCACGGGCCCCCAACCGGGCAGCTGCCAGCGGCGCGTTCGGGTGTCAAGCGTCGCAAACAGCTTATCGACTGCCTCAACCTGCGCGTCGGTCAGGGCATTCATCAAGGTGCTTTTCCCAGCATTGGTGTACCCGACTAGAGAGACGGTCAGAGTCCCTTCCCGCGAAGCGACTTCTCTCGCCTTGCGGCGTTCAATCTTGGCCAGATCCATTTTCAATTCATGGATGCGTTTCTCCGCCAAACGCCTGTCGACTTCCAGTTGCTTTTCTCCAGGCCCTCGCATCCCAACACCCATCGTCTGGCGCGACAGGTGCGTCCACATCCGCTTCAGCCGCGGCAGCGAATACTCAAGCTGCGCTAGTTCAACCGCCAGACGCGCTTCATAGGTCCGAGCGTTGGTGGCGAAAATGTCGAGAATTACCTCGGTACGATCCAAGACCTTACAACCAACAGCCTTTTCCAGATTGCGAGTCTGAGCCGGCGTCAAATCGTTGTCGAAAATGACAACATCCGCCTCCCAGAAGTCGACCAGGTGCTTCAATTCTTGCACCTTCCCCTTGCCCAGATAGGTCGTCTGGTCAGGATGCTCTCGACGCTGCACCACAAAACCGACCACCTCCGTACCAGCAGTTTTGGCCAGTCCTCGCAATTCCTCGAGCGGATCGTCGCCTACTTTGGCATCGGAAGCCAGTAATCTTGCTAGCAAACACTTCTCCGAAACTTGGCGGTCCTGGCGATCTTGAGGTTGCAAAGGGGTTCCTTTCTCCCTGGGAATTGGCATGACGGTCACGAAACGATGCGATGCGCTCGACCGTGTCGTTAGCGGGTTGTGACATGACCTCTTGGTAATGTACCTCTTTCTACCGTATGCAAGCGAACACGCCGGAGCAATGTTTGCTTGCGAATTCAATTCATTTCTTCCCGGTGAGGGCCGTTGAATGCAGTCGTTCCCGTGTCAAAAAATCGTGTTCCAGCCTCCACGGGCGACTTGTCGTCACCAAAGACCATGCTTGCATCCTGAAGGTTCTCGCGAGCGAGAAAAAAAGCTGCGGAGCTTTTGATAGCTTGGAAGGGAAAGCCCTCGGACTTCGATCGGTCCAGTCTTCCCATGATGCTTGCCGTAGTGGCCATCTGGCTAGCGAGTGGTTTCGTATACCAAGCTTCAGCGCCTCCATCTTCGGCTCCCCTTGAACCCACCTTTTCCAATCGGTGCCACCCACCTTTTCCAATCGGTGCCACCCACCTTTTCCAATCGGTGCCACCCACCTTTTCCAATCGGTGCCACCCACCGATTGAAGCGAACCCTCAATACGAGGGGAATTGCAGGTGCTCACAGCACCAGAACCACCCACTTAAGTGGGTCGCTGAGGAGGCGTTTTTCAATCGGTGCCACACACCTTTTCCAATCGGTGCCACCCACCGATTGGAGCGAACCCTCAATACGTGGGGAATTGCAGGTGCTCACAGCACCAGAACCACCCACTTAAGTGGGTCGCTGAGGAGGCGTTTTCCAATCTCTGCCACCCACCAATTGGAGTGGACCCTCACTAGGAGGGGATCTGCAGGTGCCCACAGCACCAGAACCACCCACTAAAGTGGGGCGCTGAGGAGGCATTTTTCAATCGGTGCCACCCACCAATTGGAGCGAACCCTCACTACGAGGGGAGTTGTAGGTGATCACGGCACCCGGAACCACCTACTCCGGGGTGCCGATGAGGAGGAGCGACGAAGCGGGGGAAGGATGTTGTATTCGTTGGTTGAAGCACAATGGTGCACGATGGATGGAGCTGGGAGATGAGGCGCTCCCCGCTCGTTCCTGACGACCCGCCCAAAGGGAGTGAGATCCATAGTACGCCTTGCATGCATAAGCCCTTGTCCATGCGAATGATCCCGTTTACTTTCTTCCGGCCCACGGATACGCCCCACAGAATCGCCCTATGGACCAAAAAGGGCTTGTTCCGCGAGTCACTCAAGATGCTTCTGGATTGAGCGAACCGAAGCGGAGGGCGGATGCGAGAGAAAAAAAGAAAGAAAGAAATCGATCAGGTCTTCCCGGCCTACGCACCCACCCCACTCTACTCGATTTACCCAGACCTGCATGAAAGCAGCTGTCATTGAAAAAAATGTTGCGAGGAAGGGAGGTTTTGGTAAGTTTTGCGACCTACGTTGACGATACCAATTGCGTCGCGTTTTCCGTCGAGCACACGGTGCCCGTCGGAAGAGGTGGCAAGGGGGGTTCCAAAAAACGATTCTCGGTTGGGCTGGCCAAGGGCTCCCGATCCATATTGTGCTTTGCAGCTGACGCTGCATTGGCACGGTGGATTGGTGGAGGGGTGGTGCGCCGAGAATCCATGCAGGAATGGGACCCATGAGACGATCGACCATCCGCCGAGTTGCCGCCCTCCAGCTGGCGCTGACCATGCTGACTGGCTGCCATCCGACGCAACCGTTCTTTCGGGCAGACCATTCTGATCTGCAGCACTATCTAGATACCGCGACGCGGATCGAGTATCCCGACGTGCAAACCGCGTCATTGCCAGAGGCGACCGAGGCACAGTCCCCTTACACCGTGGGCAACGACGATTACTCGTTTCGCGATGTGACTCTGGAAGACTGCATGTCGATCGCACTTGCGAACACCAAGTTGGTTCGCAGTCTGCCTGGATCCAACTTGCAAACCGGCGATCTAGCGACAGCCATCCTGGCTAGTCCATCCGGCCAACTTCGCTCCGCGTACGATCCTGCCATCACTTCGTCTACAACATCTCCCCAGGCGCTAGTCATCGACCAGAATGGCAATCGCACATTGCCTCGTGGGGCCGTGCGCGCCAACCAGGTCGCTGGCGTCGAGGACGCGCTCAGCGAGTTCGACGCGCAGTATTCTTCCTTCCTCTCTTACAACACGACCGACCGGCAGCGAAACACAGGACCGAACACCTTCACACCCACCCCATTCGCAGCCAAAGACACCAATTACCAGAGCGCCATTTCCAAGCGTCTGGCGACTGGCGGCGTCGCGTCGGCGAGAAGTTCGACCGCCTATTCCCGAAATAACGTCGATGCTCCCAGCATCGCTCGACGCACCCCCAGCGATTTCACCCAGACATTGGAAGTCCAGCTTCAGCACCCACTGGCTCGCGGACGCGGCACCATGCTCAACCGCCTTCCAGTTGTTCTGGCACGCATCAATGAAGACATCAGCCTGACTCAGTTCGAAGAAGCGATGCGAAACCTCAGCAAGGAAGTGGAAGTCGCCTACTGGGATCTCTACTGCTCCTACTGGACCGTCGAGACGGCTCGGGCTGGCCGAGACAGCGCTCTGAAAGTCTGGCGCGTCGCCAATGCAAGGCTGCAGAACAATGTAGGCGAGTCGGCCGTCGAAGCGCAAGCCCTGGCTCAGGTCCATCAGTTCGATGCGCTCTTGAGCGCCGCTCTCAATGGCGTCAACCTGCCAGGTGGGGATCCGGGCGTGAAGGGTCGCGAACGACGCCTTCGCTACCTGATGGGTCTTTCCGCCACCGACGGGCAGCTGCTGCGTCCTGTCGACAAACCGACGATCGCTCACACCGAGTTCGACTGGCCATCGATCCAGGGCGAAACGCTCAACCGCAACCTCGATCTGCGAAGCCAGCGCTGGGTGATCAAGCAACGGGAACTGGAATTGATTTCGGCGAAGAACCAGATCCTCCCCGACGTCAATATCTCAGGGCTCTACCGATGGGTCGGTGTGGGTGATGACTGGTTTGGGAATGACGGAGGTGAAGAATTCCCTGGCATCGGTGGGGGTAACAACCTGACCAGCGCCTGGGAAAGCCTGCTGGGGGGACGTTACCAGGAAGTCGGCATGCGTCTGGAACTGACCCCCAACGCGTTCGGTGCAAGGCGAGCACTTGCCGGTATCCGCGCAGCCCGCCTCTCGATGGCTCGCGAACATGAAATCCTCCGCGAGAAGGAGAATGCCGCGATCTATGCACTGAGCAATGAACTGAGTCTGATGGAGTCGCATTACCAGCAGATGCAGTTCAAACTGAACCAATGGATGGCCAGCGAACGGGAGACCAAAGTCTATAGCGACAAGGCCGAGATCGGTGCGCAGGGACTAGAACAGATCGTCGACCTGCTGCTGCGGGCTCAGGAGCGACGGGCACGAGCCCAGCAGGAGTACTACCGAGCGGTCTGTGAGTACAACAAGTCGATCGTTCAGATCCATCTGCTGAAAGGATCACTGCTGGAATACAACAACATCGAACTAGCCGAAGGCGACTGGCCACAAAAAGCCTACTACGACGCTCAGCAAGCCGCCATGCGGCAGGCGGCGGGAATTCCATTGGGCAGTGGGGCAAGCCGGCCTTCGTCGGTCAGCCGAGGCACCATGCCCACCGATCAGTTCGGACCAGTCAACCAGCATGGCATGGAAGGCGAAGTGATCATCGACCAGGGCGAGTGGGTGGAAGGAGCTGTGGTGACTCCCGAAGCCACCGAAGCGATGCAAGGAGCGATGGATGGGGAGGTGGAGTCGATTGAGCTGAGCAATCCGGCGACGGAAGCTGCTCAGCCCTCCGCATCGGACGCACCGGCTCCCAGCCCACCACTGCAGATTGGAAGCGCCGCTCCCTGGAGTCGATCCACGGCAGCCAGTCCCGACCGAAATAACGATTGGTCGCGACGCGCCGGATCGACAAGCACCGCGATCGATCCACCACCAGTCCTCCCCGCCAACGCGCTTCGGGGTGGCAAGTAATCAGAAAAATCCAAAGGACACAACAGGAAACAGCGTAAGGCTGTGAACGAGGGCAGGGGGAAACCGCGACGCGGTGAAGTTGCTTAAGCTTCACCGCGTTTCGGCTATTTCCAAACACCATTGTCTCGATCACCTGTGCCCCTGCGGCCCAAGTTGGCTCAGTCAACCCGCCAGTCAACCCGCCAGTCAACCCGCCAGTCAACCCGCCAGTCAACCCGCCAGTCAACCCGCCAGTCAACCCGCCAGTCAACCCGCCAGTCAACCCGCCAGTCAACCCGCCAGTCAACCCGCCAGTCAACCCGCCAGTCGGCAAGCATTCGGCAAGCGACTGCAACCCAAGCCCGATCGAATGCCTCGCCACGGCCTCCAGGTATTGCCTGCGAAAGCCGAACGTGTTGCTGGGATCGGACTACGGTTTCCACCTTAGCCTGCGTCCATCGGTCGCTTGCCGTCTGGACCGCATCCCGTTGTTACACTGATATGCCATCAACTGCCTTCTTGGTACTGGCTGCTTCGTGGAGTTCTTTTGAGATGATCTCGAGCGACATCCTTCGACTTCTCCTGGTGCTGCTGGCATCGATCTTGAGCCCATCGCTTGGAGCCCAGGAGTCGCCCTCGTCGCGGATTCGAGTCGCTGTCTTTCAGGGGCCCGGGGTCAGCGGCTCGGTCTCGGAACTGATCCGCGATCTCCAGAGGTCTCCCGCACTGGTCGTCGATCGCATTGACGCTGGAGCAATCCGCGCAGGAAAGCTGGAAAGCGACGTCGATGTGGTGGTCTTCCCAGGTGGCTCCGGGGGTGGGCAAGGGGAGGCACTGGCTAGCGAAGGGCGGGAAGAGGTGCGGCGATTTATCGATCGAGGGGGCTGCTATATCGGAGTCTGCGCAGGAGCTTACCTGGCGTCGGCCGACTATCGCTGGTCCCTACATCTCTTGGACGCCAAGGTGGTCGATCGCAAGCATTGGGCACGTGGATTTGGTCCGGTCCGATTGACGTTGCGTCAGGAGGCACAGGAAGCCTTCGCCGTCGACTCGGATCATCCCGAGGTCTACTACCATCAAGGCCCCCTGCTTGCCCCCGCGCAACGAGACGATCTGGAGGACTACCGCGAACTGGCGACTTTCGCGACCGAGGTCCGGAAAGAGAAAGTACCGGGCGGTGTGATGCCGGGGACAACCGCCATGGCAGCTGGCAGGTTCGGCAAGGGGTTCGTTCTGGCGATCAGTCCGCATCTGGAGAAAACTGAAGGGCTCGACGATGTCCTACCGGCGATGGTCCAAACCATCTGGCTGCGTCCCCAACTGCTACTTCCCTGAATTCTCATGGCGCATTCTGATGGCTTGGCAGGATTGCACGCGAAGATCCCCATCGCTTTGCCCGTTGGAGGAGCAGCAATCCGAATCGACGGTCACTGACATGCTCTCAAACGAACGTCGATCTTTCGATCGACGGTTATCTCTACAGCGTCGGCCCCACGGTCCAGGGAATGAACTCATCGTCGCCGTAGCCGAGTTGTTCGCTGAGGGTCTGTCGGCCGCTGGCGATCTCCAGAAGCGAATCGAAGATGCGCCGACCTACCTGCTGAACCGATTCTCCTTCCATGACCGTACCGGCATTGATGTCCATGTCTTCGGGCATCCGGTGAAACGTCTCCGAGTTGCTGCAGACCTTGA
>Ga0315904_10000201_pt1 | contig 97581 bp, 58 predicted proteins | sample LakEriMetagenome_6_FD_203529 | JGI IMG/M metagenome (GOLD analysis project Ga0315904, IMG submission 203529) | Freshwater fungal communities from buoy surface, Lake Erie, Ohio, United States - Buoy 12 MA120 | ecosystem: Environmental > Aquatic > Freshwater > Lake | place: USA: Lake Erie, Ohio...
ATCGCACGGAAGTGGATCCGCCGTACTAACGGTCCGGGTTGTAGCTACCACCGGCTCGGGAGCCGAACTGCCTGGTCAACTCCTCGTTCGAACTTCTTTCAGGACCGCTTCGATCCCGGAAGTCTTCGCTGCGGATGGCATCGCCCAACGGAATGGTGCGGTCTTCGTCGTACTTGCGTAGATAGCCCATGAGCCGATCGAGTGTCATTTCGGAGACGTTCAGCTGCCTTGCGCGAGTTCGAAGATCGTTGTACTTGCGGCCCAGATCCTGAGCTCTCGGATCGTTCACGTCGCCGCTGACTTTCGGCATTTCGCCGACCACCAGATACCGTGTGTAGATATCGATCTGTCCCTTCGATTTTCCGTCGGGACCGACTTCTTCCACCACCTCACCGCCGTTCTGCTCGATCATCTGTCGGACTAGCTCCCGGTCATCCGAACCATTGCCGTCGACATCCATCTTTCCAAGCAGTGCAAACTTCATTTTGCCACCGACTTTCCAAGTCGGCGAATAGACCAGATCGTCCGAAATCACAGGGACGTTCAGGCGATCGCTAAGCACTCGACCTTGAGACATATTGTCGTCGACCTTGGTGATTTCGATCTGCGCTTTGGGGGTGGCTTCGGTGACTCGAATCGTATCCGCATTAAGAACGCTGAAGCGGATCCCTGGACGCAGCCCCTGCTTGCGCCCCATGTTGACCCAAACCAGAACACCACGAGGATCGACCGAGACGATCTTCCCCTGAGCCGATTCGAAATCCTCCCGCTCGGTCTCCTTGACCAGCTGCTCCATGATGTCCTTTTTGAACTGGGTCAGCTGGAGGTTTTCCGACCGGATATCTTTCAAGTCGCCTTCGAGTTTCGTCTTTTCTTGACGCAGTCCGGCGATGTTCTTTTGAGCCACCGCGACTTCCGTCTCGTGATTCTTCTTCAGCGCTGCCTCTTTATCGAGGTATTCCTGAATCGTCTGCTCCAGCTTCGCCTGGAGTTCCTTCTTCTCCGAAACCTCTTTCTCGCGTGCCTTGGTTTCCTGATCGCGAATCAAGTTGACTTCCTGCGTCAAGCGTTCGACTTCCTTAGACGAACGGTCGATCTGCAGATTGCGGTCTCGTACCGCCTTCATCAAGTCGGATACCAGTTTCGAATAGTTGCGATCCTGGGCGGGCACATCGGGCCCGAAGAGCGACATGTCGCCGTCGAATTTCTTCTTGATCGTGTCGATTTCTGCGTCGGTGCCGATGCTCTGCAGCAACTGCTGGAACTCGGCTTCGCTGTACTGCTTGTTGCCGACCATCGCCTGAAGCGACTGCAGCTTGCTGTTGACCGTCTGCAGCTGTCGTTCAGCATCCGAAGCCCGCGTCACCGCAGACTCCATTTTTTTCGTGTTGGTCGACATCGTGAACAGCACGTAGCCCAAGGCGATCAGCAAGCCAAGGCTAATGATCGTCATGGTCAACACATAGGCTTGCCAGGCAAACAGGTTACGATCGCGAGCCGCCATGAGATTCCCTCGAAGAACTAGATTGACCGGCTACGGGAAACGGATTGCGTCCCGCGGAAAGCACCGACCCCGGACTTTTTCATCCTAAGTGCCTGCCCCAGGGGCGTCAAACATTTGCCACCCAGGACATCTTGGCTGGCACCTTCAAACCACCCCGGTGGCCAAGTCTTCCCCAACGGAAGAATCCCTCGCCACCGCACGGGGAGTGGCCGAAGCGATCTCCCATCGGGCTTTCCTTCGGTAAGATGAGGCATCGAAATGAGTCGTTCAGGGTGGATTGGAGCGTATCATGGCCAAACGGCTTCCTTCGGCGAAACAACCCTCCCTGTTTGCCGAAACCGAACCCTCCGTCGTCCCTCCGACACCGCAACCACCGATTCCCTCTCCTCCACCTACCGACTCCATTCCCGAGGTTTCGGAGGCCCCCCCCAAGGGGGCTGTTTTTGGGGCTGGAAAGGGGCTGGGTGCGGGCGAGCTGGTGATCGCGGTCGATTCCCACAGCCTGCTTTATCAGGTTTTCCATGCGATGCCGACGATGAGCAGTCCATCGGGGCAGGCTGTTCAGGCGGTTTACGGATTCCTGCGCGATCTGGCCGACTTGCGGGATCGTCTGGCACCTGACTTTCTGGTTTGCACCTTTGATGCATCGGAAGAGACCTTCCGAAATACGATCTACCCGCCATACAAGCAGCATCGCGACCCGATGCCCGAAGAGTTGCGGTCTCAGATTCCAATCGTGCTGAAGCTGTTGGAATTGCTCAGGATCCCGGTGCTTCAATTGGGAGGATACGAGGCGGATGATCTTCTGGCGACCATTGCCGATGGGGTGGAGAAGGCAGGGGCTAGGTGCCTGCTGGTGACCTCCGATAAGGACTGTCGCCAGTTGCTGAGCGATCAGGTGCAGCTTTATCTGATTCGAAAATCGATGATCTACGGGGAGGCCCAGTTGCGGGAGGAATGGGGAATCGGGCCTGGCCAAGTGACCGACTATCAGGGATTGGTCGGCGATTCGGTCGACAACATTCCTGGAGTTCCCTCGATCGGTCCCAAGACGGCGACCGAGTTGCTGGGGAAGTATCCAACGCTGGAGGAGATTTATGAACATCTGGAGGAGATTTCCAGCGCGAAGCGCCAACAGACGCTTGCGACCTATCGCGACCAGGCCTTTCTCAGCCGTCTTTTGAGTGCGTTGCGGCGCGATGTCCCCATCGACCTTTCCTGGGGCCCTTGGCGAGATCTCAAGCCGGACGTGGTGCCGGCTGGTGAGCTGTTTCAGCAGCTGGGTTTCAAGGGACTTGCCAAACGGTGGCTGGAGTTGGATTCGGTCGCCGATAGTCCATCGGTGGCCCGTTCGCCCGCGACCCAGTACCGGACGGTCCAGTCGCTAGAGCAGCTGGAGGAGGTGATCGTCCACTGCCGCAAGGCACCTTGGGTCTCCTTCGACAGTGAGACGACCGGTTTGCAGCCGCGCGATGCACGACCGGTTGGCTACAGCCTGGCATGGGAGATCGGCTGTGCGGCCTACATCCCGCTGATGGCTCCTACAGGAACCACAACCCTCGATGCCGATCTTGTGCATGAACGTTTGAAGCCATTGCTGGAAGATCCAAAGATCAGGAAAATCGGTCAGCACCTGAAGTTCGATGCCATCCTCCTGAGATCGCAGGGAATCCATCTTCGAGGGATCCAGTTCGATACCATGGTGGCCGATTACCTTTTGGATGCCGGACAGCGCAATCATAGCCTCGGTGAAATCGCCAAACGGGTGCTCGATCGCGATTCCATCCCGATCTCCGATCTGATTGGAACGGGCAAGCAGCAGAGCACCATGGATCAGGTACCGCTGGAGAAGATATCCTACTACGCCTGCGAAGATGCCGACCTGCCGCTGCAGCTCCATCCAGTCCTTCAGCCTCGCATCCAGCAGCAAGGCTTGGAGTCGGTGTTTCGTGAGTTGGAGCTTCCGTTGATCGATGTGCTGGCAGCGATGGAGTATCAGGGCATCGCCGTCGATGTCCAACGCCTCCGCTCGCTCAGCGATCGCTTCGGCAAGCGGATCGAATCGATTCGCAAGGAGATCGAACTGCTGGCGGGAGGGCACTTCAATCCGGAGAGCCCCAAGCAGTTGGCCAAGGTGCTCTTTGAAGAGCTACAGTTACCAGTCGTCAAGAAGACCAAGACGGGGCCCAGCACCGACGCCGAGGTGCTGCAGGAACTGGCCACCAAGCATCCTCTGCCGGCGAAGATTCTCCAGTTGCGCCAGGCAGTTAAACTGAAGAGCACCTATCTGGATGCGTTGCCCGAGCAGATCAGTCCGGTGACGGGTCGTATCCATACCTCCTTCCGCCAGGACGTTGCGGCTACAGGTCGGCTAAGCAGCGTCGATCCCAATCTGCAGAACATTCCAGTACGCACCCAGGAAGGGAAGGAAATTCGATCGGCCTTCCGCGCTTCGCAGCCGGACTGGCTGCTTCTGAAAGCAGACTACTCGCAGATCGAACTACGGATCCTGGCGCATTACTCCCGGGATGCGGCAATGCTGCAGGCATTCCATGATGGCCTGGACATCCATGCGCAAGTCGCCAGTCAGGTCTATGGCGTCCCGATCGATCAGGTCAACAGCGATCAACGCCGAAGCGCCAAGGCGATCAACTTCGGAATCCTCTACGGTCAAAGCCCCTTTGGCCTTGCCAAGGCGCTACAGATTCCGCAAGACGAAGCATCGCGATTCATCGATCAGTACTTCGCGAGATTTCCCGGCGTCGTCGACTTCATGGAACAGTCCATCATGGAGTGCAGAAGGCAGGGATTCGTGCAGACGCTTTCGGGAAGGAAGCGCTGGATCCAGGGGGTGCGCGACTTCGCGACGCTGGAAACTAGGAAGAAGAAGGTGCTGCTGGAACCCGAACGGATGGCTGTCAATACAGTCATTCAAGGCTCAGCCGCCGACCTCATCAAGATGGCGATGATCGCCATCCATCGCCGACTAGAAGAATCCTCCGCTCTGGAGGCCCGGATGCTGCTGCAAATCCACGACGAGTTGATCTTCGAAGTGTCGCCAGATTCGCGGGACCGATTGGCGCAATGGGTCGCCAAGGAGATGACCGAGGCGGTGAAGCTGAGCGTGCCTCTGGAGATTGAACTCCAGGCGGGAAGCAGTTGGGGTGATTGCGAAAAGCTGGTCCTCTAGACAGAAGCCGCTGATAGTGCCTCCACTCCGGTCAGTGCCTCCTCGGCAACGCAATTTCAGCCCCGATGCGCGTCGAGTCGTCGGAGGTGGGGGCTGCGATCAAGGAGCTATTGGGACGGAGAAATCCTTCGAGTCTTGCTTCTGCGTGAATTGCGATCCCGCTCGCCTCGAGGTGCCGCTCCAACCCAGACCACTGGTCGCTAGGAACCACCAGTCTGCGATCGGGCTGATCGAGAAAGCGAGCGACTTCGGCCAGCCCATTTTCGTCGCTGCCTACCTCGCGAATCCAATGACCACTGTAAAGGACCCAGCTGGGTTCGATCGTGCCTACCGCCATCCAGCGAGTGCTTGGCTCGGGGCTGGCGTTTCGTGGGAAATGAGCCCTACCGACTGCGTCGGAATACCCGGAGGCCTCCAGGAACCGATCCAGATGGCTCCGCCGCCGATCCAGCTCGGGCAAAAGGAATATCGGGATCGCCGCCATCCAAATCGACGCGGCGACCAGGGTCGATGCCGGGATCAGGCTCGCTGTCGCCAGCGGGGAGCCGCCGGTGCGATGGCGGGTCATCGCCCAAGCCACTAGGCCAGCGGCCGGGAAGACCAGCCCCCAGGCCGCATAGGGCGCAAGGTCGCGCCAACCTTGCATGACGAGTGCGTAGGCTGCTGCCGCGGATATCGCGATGCCTGCCAGCGACAGCAAGGCGATCGCGACGGGATCGAGCCAACGGGGGACGTTCCATTCCCCGCGGGTCCAACGAGCCATCGCGACGCCGACAATGCATGCGACGCCTGGATAGGCCGGGGTCAGATAGCTGGGAAGCTTGGTTGCCGCCAAGCTGAATGCGGCTCCATAAAGTAGCAGCCATACCGTCCCCAGACGCACCATCGAACCTGTCCTGCTCCGGTCCTTCCAGCCCCAGACCACCGACCAGCCAATCGGCAAGAGGAAAAGCGACCAGGGGAAAATCCCCGCCAGGAGGGTTGCTGGATAGAACCACAGCCCTCCCTGATGACCTTCCATCGCCGCCACGGCTCGCCCCAAATTATGCTCCAGAAAAAAACCGCTCAGCCACCGTCCTTCGGTTCGATAACCGACCCACAGGTACCAAGGTGTGGCGACGGCAAGGGCGATCAGAAGCCCTGAGGGAAGGCGAGCCATTTGCAGAGTGCTCCATCCGTTGCCCCAGGCAAGTCGAGCCAATTGCAGTGCGGATGCATGGAGGGAACCGGTGGTGCTCAACCGGTCGATTGCGAGGCTGAGTCGGATGCGTTCGATCCAGTCCCAGGCCAAAGCCACGGCCAGTGGCAGGATCAGGCCTACTGGCCCCTTGGCCAGCATCGCCACTCCCCAGGATGCATAGGCCAGCCAGAACCACGCCGGTCGATTGGTGCCTTCGCGCTGGTGCATCATCGCCATCGCCATGCAGAGCAAACCGGCGGTGGCAAAGAGAATGAGCAGCGCATCGGGCGTCGCCGCGCGACCGGCGATCACAAACAAGAGGGAGGTCGCAAGCACCGCCGCCGACCAAAATCCAATGGAGGGGCCTGCGAGAAGACGCGTCCACAAGCCAAGCAACATGACCGTCGCCAAAGCGGCGATCGCCGAGGGGAGGCGAGCTCCCCAGGAATTCGTTCCCGCGAGTCGATAGGAGACCATCTGAGCCCAGTAGAGAAGAATCGGCTTATGGGTTCGCAGTTGGTTGTTGAAACGAGGGACGACCCAGTCGTTCGCCTCCAGCATCTCAATCGTGCAACGGGCGTTGCGAGGTTCATCCCGATCCAGCAGGCGACTGCTCCCTAGTCCAGCAAGCAACGTCGATGCGCCGATCCAGAAGATCGCGAACCATCGCCAATGGTTTCCCGCCTCCGATCGCTCCATCTGCCGCCTGCGCCCCGCAATTCCTTTTCGGGTTCCACCGAGGAAAAAAGCCCCTCGGCTGTCGATTGGTTGCGGATCCTACCACTGAGCTGGCAGGCACGACAAGAGCGACTGACTAGGCGGATTCCTTGATCGCAGGCCGCCCATATTCTAATGAACATTAGAATGTTGACGCACCAAGGCTGGGGCGGTTCATTCGAAGCGTCGCCGGATGCAGAAAGATGTCAGGAGAAAAATGCCTTGCAGGCGAGAAATCCTAGAATCGCACCGATCAGAAGGGCTGGGGGGAGAACGACGGCTACCGTCATCGCAATCCAGGCATGCCGCGTCGCGCGAAGGCTCTCTTCGCTCATCACCAATCCCTGGCCGGCGGGAGGCGAGGCAGTGGGGCGCGCGGGGTCGGGGAGGCCGCTGGAAGGAGAATCGTTCCCAGTCCAACCCGGTGGCATGGCGGCCGCAGAGGTCGATCCGTCGGCACCGCTCATCGAAAGCTCGGTCGGTTCGTGGGGGACGGGAGCCATCTCCTTTTCGTGAAGTGGAATGGGGGCTGCCATCCAGGGGCCTCGCGAAAGCCGACTGCTGGTCAGAAGGGCCGCATCCCCGGCCCACACCTCCATCCGCACCGCCACCTCGGCCGCCGTCTGGATCCGCTTCTTCGGGTCTTTTTCGATCATGTCGGCGATGATGTCGACGAATTCCTCGCTGATCTGAGGATTGAACTTGCTGGGATGGTAAGGCATCTCCTCCAGGTGGCGGCGGAGCTTGCTTCGTGAGTCGCCTCCAGGAAATGGCACCTTGCCGCAGATCGCGTAGTAGCAGGTGCACCCCAGCGCATAGATGTCGCTGACAGCCTGGACTTCCATCGGACTGGTGATCTGTTCCGGCGAAATGAAATCGGCGGTCCCGACGATCTTTCCGGCCAGCGGATCCTTGCTCCAATCCGCCGCAAACCCAGCCAAGCCGACGTCGGAAACTTTGGCGACTCCATCGGGCGTCACCAGAATGTTCCCAGGTTTGACATCTCGGTGAACCAGCCCCCGTTCGTGCGCGTACTGAAGCCCCAGGGCGGCCTGCATCAGGATGCTGGCCGCCTGCTGGATCGACAAGGGGCCATGCATCCGCACCAATCGCCGCAAATCCATCCCTGGAACATACTCCGTCACAAGGAAATGGACATTGCCGTCGACCCCCGCATCGTAGGCTCGTACCAGATAAGGGCAATCCAGCTGCGCCTGCATCCGGATCTCGCGGGTGAAACTCTCCCTCGCCTCGGGACTGGATCGCGTGATCGGCAAGACCTTGATGGCACATTGGCGCCGTAGGACTTGGTGGACCGCTTTGAAGACCTGACCCATCCCCCCTTGCCCGATCCAGTCGGTGATTAAGTATTGTCCTAGCGTCAGTTTGGATCTTCCTGCCAGCAGTTGGTCGGCTTGGTAGCGGGTCAGCACTCCTTGAAGCACCAGAGTCTGTGCAATTTCATCGGGAGTTGGCGTTTGGGTGGAACTGCTAGGTGTCGCAGCAGCTCCAACCACCTGCTCGATCGCCGTCGACAGGTGCTGCTGTGTCACGACACCACTGGCCAGGCAGGCCATGGCAAACGGGGTTTCTAATCCAGAAGAAATGTCGCCCATCAGTGCACTGTTTCCTAAAATCATTGCGGACCTGCCCTGGGTGCTACCGAAGTGACTCCAGAGAGTCATGGCCTAGGAGCCGGCTGGAAAGCGCCGAACTCGATCGCTGCATGCTGGCTGGTCGACTTGGAGGCGGGCCAGAACCCACTCGGATTTCCAGTAGTTTTTATCTCCAGTTCAGGATTGCTCAATGCGAACCATCGTGATCGGTGATATTCATGGCTGCCTGGCCGCTCTAGACACCCTGCTAGATACCATCGCCCCTACCTCAGAGGATGTGATCGTTACCCTGGGTGATTATATCGATCGCGGCCCAGACAGCCGTGGGGTGATCGAACGACTGATCCAGGTTTCCAGCCACTGCACGCTCTATCCTCTGATGGGAAATCATGAGGAAATGATGCTTCTGAGTCTTCAAGGAGGAGTCTCCCCATTTCGATGGCTGCAAAACGGTGGAACCGAAACGATGGAATCGTACGGGTTTACCGGAGATGTCGATGTGATCCCCAAGGAACATTTCGACTTCCTCAACAACCTGCTCCCCTACAAGGAACTCGATCAGTTCCTTTGCCTGCATGCCAACTACGATTCCGAAGTGCCTCTTGCGGACCAGACCCCCGCCTATCTTCGATGGATCAAGTTGACGGAAAGTTTCCCACAGCCCAACCCCGAGGTCAAAAGACTGATCGTCGGCCACACTCCGTCGCGGGACGGTGAAGTGGTCTTCCACCCCCATCTGATCGCGCTGGACACCTTCTGTTACGGCGGAGGCTGGCTATCCGCTCTCGATCTGTCGACGCTGGAAGTCTATCAATCGGATCTCGACGGCCGACTGCGGCAATAGCGCACGTTTCAGACACGTTTTGCGCACATCTTCTGCGCGTGCTTTGTCTGCAAGTGCTGATTTGAGCGGGACTTGCTCTAAATCAACCAGCCGAGATAGACCACGATAGAACACGTCCGTCATGCGTCGTCTCCCTCTGGCGGCTGCTGCCCCGGAAGCCATTTTGCACCCCATGACCGTCCGACGTTGTAGGCTTTGCCATGGCGTTTCAGCGTATTCAGCAGTGAGCGGACGGTCGTTTCGGGAAGAGACGGGAGAACTTGCCGCAGGAGAGCCGTTGCTCGACGAAATCGGGGAGGACGAATGAGCAAGTACAGGCTGAGATTCCTCCGGAACGAAGTCATAGAGCCAGTGTCGGCTCAGCCGCTGAAATGATCCGCCTTCGAAGCGATCGAAATCGCTTGGCCGAACGACGACGCCAAGCGGCACTGATCATCGAGGTTCAAAAAAGTTTTTGGACTGCTCGATGCCAGCACCAGTCCGACGGTCGACGAGAAGAAAGAAGGATCGCAACCCAGCAGCTTCGCAAAGATATCGGAATCGCCATGGCATGTCGTGCCCTCGATGTTCCTCGTGCGACCTACTATCGACGTCTGTCCGAAGGTGCCTGATGGCATCCCAGCGGCTGGGGGCTTAAGCTGTTATGGCACTTGAAAGCAGCTCCACTAGTGTCGCGAGTGTCGCTGAACAACCGGTGGACCGGTACTACGTAGTCCAGGAGGCGATCGCTATGAGTCACTCACGTTGTTTGCCAACCTTGTCCCGTTTGAGGACATTGCCGATCGCCAGGGCGCAGGGCCGGTTGGATGCATCCCACCGCAGCTTGGTCGCCTTGCTGGCTCTGATTGCCTTCTTGTTTTTTGATTCGGCCGCCGCAATGGCTCAGGCCGATGAGGCATCCCGATCTTCTACCAATGCGCCGCTTCGCTTGCTGATCGTCGATGGTCAGAACAACCACGGCAACTGGCCAAAAACCACCGTCATCATGAAGCGATGCCTGGAAGCTTCGGGACTTTTTCAGGTCGATGTCGCCCGCACTCGCTTCACATGGCAGGGGGATTCCCTACTGAAGGAGTTTCCATTGGAAGATGGGGTGACGCGGGAGGCGACCCAGCAGCCGAAGCCCGATCCTGATTTTGCGCCCCGCTGGGATCAATACGATGTGGTTCTCAGCAATCTGGGATTCGGAGCCGCTCCCTGGCCTGAAGCGACACAGGAGTCGTTTGAGAACTACATGCGAGAGGGTGGCGGCTTGGTGGTGGTCCATGCAGCCAACAATTCTTTCGGCGATTGGAAAGGATTCAATCAGATGATCGGCGTGGGTGGTTGGGGAGGCAGAAACGAGAAAAGTGGCCCCTACATCTATCTGGATGAATCGGGCAAGACCATTCGAGATACCTCGGCCGGTTCCGGTGGCAGTCATGGAGCCCAGCACCCGTTCCTGGTGGTCCTGCGCGATCGCAACCATCCGATCACCAAAGGCTTGCCCCAAACCTGGCTGCACGCCAATGACGAACTGTACGATCGGTTGCGCGGGCCAGGGGAAAATCTCACGATTCTGGCGACTGCCTTTGCCAGTCCGGACCAAGGAGGTTCAGGGCGTCATGAACCGATGGTGATGACCGTGGAGTATGGAAAGGGGCGAGTCTTCCACACGCCGATGGGGCACGCCGACGAATCGGTGCAGTGCTCTGGGTTTCAAACCCTGTTGGTGCGCGGGGCTCAGTGGGCGGCCACCGGCCAAGTGACGACTGAAGTCCCCCCCGACTTCCCGACAGCAGAGGAATCGCGCATCCGGCCTTTCCAGCCGTGACGCATGTCAAGCTTCGAATCCTGACCCCAGTCACCTGGCGCCGATCGATTGCCAAAAACAACGGCTCGATCGGTGCCATCCACCGGGCGAAGCTCCGATCTCCCTCGCGCCATTTCTAATAGCCGCTCCCAGTTCGCCAGCAGGCTCCCAGTCTGACGCAACCTGCGTCATCGGCAACCGATCGCCACCATGCACATATCGTCTTCCTGCTTTCCCGAGCCGATGTGGGCGACGACGGACTGGATGATCGATTCCATCAATCCATCCAAATTGCCTTGATGCTCCGACACCATCTTGCGGACCCGCTCGATGGAGAACTGGGTGTTGTCTTCCCCAAAAGCCTCAAAGACGCCATCGGTGTACATCAGCAAGAAGTCACCTGGTTTGAGATCGATCCTCGCACCCTGATAGCTAGCCTCCTCCTCGGTTCCCAGCGGCCATCCAGACTCCTCCTGACCTGGTTCTTCGATCGATCCATCAGCACGCTTCAGAAGCGGTGGCATGTGGCCGGCATTGACGACGATGGCGCTGCCTCGAGCCGGATCCAGGAAGATCGCGCACATGGTGACTGTGTTGTCCAGTCCAAGAGCACAGATACGTCGATTGAGCGATTCCATGGCGACGACTGGGTCGTTGGAGCTGGCGAAGGCGAAACGAGTTTCGGCCGACAGCTTGGCCATGAACATCGCAGCAGCAATACCATGCCCCACCACATCGGCCACTAGGATCGCCCACTGCCCCTGGCTCAGCTGGATGTAGTCGAAATAGTCTCCACCGATATCCAGCTGGGGTTGATAGAACTGAGAAAACTCGAAGCGATCGATGCCCGGTGGCTTTTGAGGAAGAAACGCTGACTGAACCTGACGCGCCAGCGATAGATCCTGCTCCAGCACCTTCTGCAGCAGCAGTTGCTCCACCATCCTCGCATTCTCAAACGCAATGCGAACCTGCCCGGAAACCGCCATCAACATTTCCAGGTCTCGCTCTTCAAAGCGAGCCTTCTTCTGGGAGTCTAGCTGGATGGCACCGATCGGCGTCGAGTTGCTTAGTACAATCGGCGCGATGATGGCAGAGCGAATCGAAAAGTCGAGAATGCTTTGCGAGTCCTTGAAACGCTCGTCCTTCGCGGCATCAAAAACCAGAAGCGCTTCCTTCTTCTCGATCGCATACTGCAGCACCGATCGGCTGATCTGGTGGACCGATTCGTCCTGCCCTTCCTTGCGGTCTTTAATCCACCTGGGAATCAGCTCTCCTTCCTCATCCAAGAGGAGGACATAGCCGCGATCCGCCTGGGTGAAAATCTCGAACAATCCATCGAGTACTTTAGGCAGAACGACCTCTTGCGAAACGGCGCCATCCAAAGCTCGTGAGATCGCCACCATGGCGGAGAGCTGCTGCTGGGCCGGGACCTTCGATGCGGTTCCATAGCCGCTGCCGACATCCTCCCGTTTTCCCAGAATCGATCGCGATCCACTCTGTAGCGGATCATCGACCATCTCCACTTCCACCTTGCTGCTGGGAAGCGTGCCAGCACTTCTCGGGACCGTCAGTTCCTGCGTTTCATGAAACGTGAACTCCAGATCACAGATCCGGATCGCATCGCCATCCTTCAGCAGCGTCGCCTTGTGAAGCCATTCGCTGTTCAGATACGTGCCGTTGCGACTCCCCATGTCCTGCAGCAGGTAGCGTCCGTCGCGAAAGGAAATCTTTGCGTGTTGCCGGGAGACCGAACCGGAGTCGAGCACGATGTCGCAGTCGGGATGCCGACCCAGCACCATTTCCCGATTCTCCAGGCGGATCTTCTGGCCTCGCTTCTCTTCTGGACCTCCCACCAACGTGATGTTCGCCATCGCTACCTCACCTGCAGACCTGCGTTCTGCTCATGCAACTGGATGTTGGAATCAAATCCCCTCCCCGAGGGGGATCGTCCCCACGACCCATCGTGACGGCTAGGCGAGCAATTGTCCAGATTGACCGGCAAATCGGGCTGGCCAAGGCTGGCCACCACCAGATCTTGTTTGGCGGCCTGCCGGACCCTTGCTGCTTCCGAGGGGAACTTGGCCAGCAGGATTCGGATTGAAACCGATGGCTCAAACCGCTATTTACCCCACCTGCCGTTCCTTTGTGCCGAGGTGACGGCGGTTCCACTAGAGGCTTCATGGAGGTTCTTGGATGCCCAGTTTGTTGGCTACCCAATCACCCGGAAAACGCGATTACCCCAGCTTCCGATCGGTTTTGTCGGGTGCTGTCCACCTGCATGCGGTGGCGCTGGTGTTGGCCGTAGCCACTTCGACCCAGGCGCAGATGGGGGGAGGCCAGAACCTACCGGCATTCGAGGATCCTTCCTTCCGCGACAAACTCTGGGAGGCCGGAGGACCGGCTTTTCGCGATGCTCGTAGCGGCAAGATGATTGTTGATGTCCAGGTCGAAGGGAATCAGACGGTCAGCGAACACAAAGTGCTCTCCCACATGCAGTCGCGCCCCGATCGGCTCTACGATCCCGAGCAGCTCAATCAGGATACCCGAGAACTCTATCGCACCGAACTATTTGACAAGATCGAGACATTTGTCGACGAAGTCCCAGAGGGAGTCCGCCTTCGGGTTCGGGTTCGCGAGAAGCCTTCCGTTCGATCGGTGGTCTACCACGGCAATACCCGTATCGAAGATTCGACACTCAAGAAGCATGCCGGTATCGATCAGGGAGATCCGATCAGCCCGGTAGCGGTCGAACAGGCCAGGCAGAGACTGCTGACCTACTATCAGGATCAGGGCTTTGGGCACGCAGACGTTCAGATCGCCAATGGGAACCGCCCTGGGGATCGCGATGTCATTTTTCGAATCAGCGAAGGGAACAAGGAGCGGATCTGGGACATTCGGATCGTCGGCAACCAAGCGTTCTCGGAAGCCGTCCTGAAGACTCGGATCAAATCGAAGGATGCTCGCAACGGAGCCACCCCTTATTTCTTCAATATCGCCGATCGCGGGCAGATCGAAGAAGATCGGAAGGAACTGGAGCGATACTACCGGAGGCTAGGCTACTTCGATGCTCGCGTCGACTTTGGACTGAAATACGATGACTCGGGAAAATGGCTTTCCATCAACTTCGTCGTCAGTGAAGGGGATCGATACACCGTGGGAGAGATCACCTTCCAGGGACATCGGTTCTATACATCCGAAGATCTTGCGGCCGGAATGAAACTGAAGAGCGGGGACTTTTTCAACCAGGATCGAATGGATTTTGATGCTAGGTTGATTCGACAGGTTTATGGCGCCCGTGGCTTCATCTTCGTCGACGTCACTCCCGTTCCCATCTATCTGCCGGGGCGTCGCGTCAACCTCGTCTATGAGATCGAGGAGGGGGACGTCTATCGCGCCAGTCAGATCAATGTGCACATTGCGGGTGAGAACTTTACGAAGGAACGTGTGGTCTTCAATCAGATGGGGAATCTCTACGAGGGAGGCATCATCGACCAACGCAAGGTGGATGATGCCGAGCGTCGCTTGCGGTTCTCCGAGCTGTTCGTGAACTACCCGGCCGATGGCGAGCCACCCCGGATCGAGATCCTCCCTCAAGTCGATGAGGACTCGGAACAGGAATGAAACAGCAAGAAGTACCAGATCGTTCGATCCCAGGGGATGCAGATCATCACCTCCCAAATGCCGCTCTGAGGCGCCTGATGCAGTCTGAACCAAAATACAATCGCCGAATCGTTCACCCAAGGCGACGCGCTTGGTTGCTCGCCGGCCTCTCGCTGTGCGGTTGGGCTGCTTGGCTTGCCATCCCGCCGTCCGCTTGGGGACAGTCTGATCCCTTTCTCCTCTCAAGCCCTCCACCGTCGCAGCAGCAGTCCCCGGGCAACAGCGACCTGTATCGGACTCCCATGGTTCCCTCGCAGGTTACTCCCACTGGCCCAGCATCCACCTCGCCAAGCACCCGCACCGCCCAGGTACCTCCTACCTACACAGGTCCCCTGCCGACTCCCTATCCCAACAGCGCGCCAGCTCCTCCCGCCCCCTATGGCACAGCTCCTCCCGCTCCCTACGGCGTAGCACCTCCCGCTCCCTACGGCACAGCACCTCCCGCTCCCTACGGCGTAGCACCTCCCGCTCCCTACGGCGTAGCACCTCCCGCTCCCTACGGCGCAGCTCCTCCCGCTCCCTACGGCGCAGCTCCTCCCGCTCCCTACGGCGCAGCTCCTCCCGCTCCCTACGGCGCAGCACCTCCCGCCCCCTATGGCGCAGCACCTCCCGCTCCCTACGGCGCAGCTCCTCCGGGCTATCCGGTGCCTTCCCCCTGGTCCTCCGCGCCCGGCTCCTATCCGCCGGGGCCCATCGCAGGACCAGCAGGAGAGCCGGTGATGCCATCGGTTGGATCGACCCTAGGGCAGCCAATGCAGTTCCAAACCCCTATGGCCGACGGGCCGGTATCGCCAACCACCGGTTTCCGGCCACGGGTGCGCAACGCGCCGATCGATGTTTACGTGCAAGAAGCGCAGACGGGCCGCATGGTCTTCGGCGGTTCGGTCAACACCGACCTTGGAGTCGCTGGTCAGGTGATCATCGAGGAGCGGAATTTCGACATCCTTCGTTTTCCTCGCAGCTTCCAAGATATGTTCAATGGAGCGTTCCGAGGGAATGGAGAGAACTTTCGAATGGAGTTGATGCCTGGCAATCGAGTCCAGCGGTACAGCGTCAACTGGACCCAGCCGAACCTCTTTGGTTATTCGCCATGGAGCCTCTCGGTCAGTGGGTTTTTGTTCGATCGCATCTATCAGGATTGGGATGAGCAGCGGTTGGGTGGGCGAGTGATGCTGGGCTACCAGATCACCCCAGATCTTTCTTTCAGCACGGAGGTTCGTGGTGAGAATGTCGACATATCGGATCCTAGGATCACTGGAGTCGAAGCGCTCGACTCCGTCGTGGGAGATCACGAACTGTGGACCGGTCGGTTCCGCTTAGCTCACAACACCCGCGACAGTCCATTCCTCCCTACCGAAGGTCATTTTTTGGAGCTGATATACGATCAGGTCTTCGGGAATTTCGATTTTCCACGCGGGCAGATCAATTACAGCAAGTACTTTCTGATCCGCGAACGCGCCGACGGTGGGGGACGACATACCCTGACATCCTCATGGCGGTTTGGTTTCAGCGGGGAAGAGACACCGATCTTTGAGAATTTCTTTGCGGGTGGTTTTACAACGCTCAGAGGCTTTAGTTTTCGCGGTGCCAGTCCGGTGGAAAGCGGTGTGCAGGTTGGTGGTCGATTCATGTTCCTGGGAACGCTGGAATACATGTTCCCGATCACCGCTGACGACATGCTAAGGATGGTGACATTCGTCGATTACGGAACCATTGAGCGGGATATTGAGGTCAACAGCGAAAATTTCCGAGTCGCCCCTGGACTCGGTTTTCGAATTGCTGTCCCCGCCTTGGGGCCTGGACCACTTGCGTTCGATTTCGCCTTCCCCGTTTCCTATTCAGACACCGACGACAGGCAGGTCTTCAGTTTCAATGTCGGCGTGACGCGCTGACGGAAAGAGGCGTGCCATGGACTTTGCGATCCAGTTGCCAGGGTACGCCGGCCCCGCTGATCTGCTGCTTTATTTAGTGCGGCGGGAGGAGGTGGAGGTCGAGCGGTTGCCTTTGGCAAGGATCGTCGAGCAGTATTTGGAATTTCTCGAGGTGCTGACGGAGCTGAATCTGGATGAGGTGGGGGATTTCCTGGAGATCGCTTCCCATCTGATCGAGTTCAAGGCGCATGCCGTGTTGCCGATGGAAGCGACTCCACAGGAGACCAGCGACGAGCCGTTGTTGGAGGAGTCCAGCGATCGATTGGCCGAGAGGCTGATTCAGTACAAGCGTTTTCGGGATGTCGCCTTCCTGCTGGAGGAACAGGCACAGCGTTGGCAGATGCGATTCCCCCGACTGGCATCCGAATCGCTTCCGGTGCGAAACGATCTGGCCAGCCAACCGATTGCGGAGGTGGAGGTATGGGACTTGGTCAATGCCTTCGGGCGGATTCTAAAAGCCAATCGAGCTCCCGCAGCCGAGCAGACGATCTACGACGACACACCGATTCATCAGCACATGCAGCAGTTGCATCAGCGCATCGCCAACGAGGGGCCTCAAGAGCTGCAGTCGCTCTTCCCTGCCAGGGCACATAAGAGTCGGCTGGTGGCGATGTTCCTGGCGACCTTGGAGCTGACTCGCCACCATGGTGTGATCGCGATCCAGCGTCAACCTGAGGGAAGCATCTGGCTTCAGCGGGGCACCGAATTCCAGATGACGCTGGAAGTGGCGCAGGTGGACAATCTGACGCTGAACCAGTTCGCTGCCTCCAATCTTCCGATCCAACCACGATGAAAAGCTTTGCAACCCTTCACATCGGGCCTTCCGTTCAGGGAGCATCTGGCGATTCCGGTTTCAGTTGCTCCTGAAGAAATCGGGTCATGCTGGAGTACAGGTGGGGTGTTGTGTTGTCGCCCTCGGAGATCGAGTGGGAGCGATTGGGGTAGGGAAGAACCTGAAATAGCTTGCCGTGAGCGATCAGGCGGTCCATCAATCGCTCTACGCCCTGGTAGTGGCAGTTGTCATCCCCTGTCCCATGAATCAACAGCAGGGCTCCTTCCATCCGATCGGCGTAGGTGATCGGGGAACCGGCTCGATAGCCATCCGCATTCTCCTGCGGCAGTCCCATGTACCGCTCCTGATAGATGGTGTCGTAGAGCGTCTGGTCGGGGACTGGGGCGACGGAAATGGCAGCACGATAGAGTTTTGGGAATCTAAACAGCCCATGCAGGCTCATGCTGCCACCGCCACTCCACCCCCAGACGGCGACGCGCGAGGGATCGATGCGAGGGACCTCCTGCAACAGCCAAGCGATTGCTTTGGCCTGATCCTCAGCGGCCAGCACGCCGATCTGTCGATGAACCGACTTGCGCCACACACGGCCCTTGGGCACTTTGGTCCCCCGATTGTCAAAGCTAGCGACGAACATCCCCTGGGAGGCCAGCCAGCGATGCCACAGGCCCTGTCGCCCCCACCATGCATCTCGTACCGTCTGCCCATGGGGTTCACCATAGACATGCACCAGCAAGGGTTGCTGCGGGGTATCTCCTCGGGGAGCTGGAGGTTCAAGCAACCACCCATCCAGCTGAACTCCTGGTTCGATTTCAACCGTTCGAAAGATCGGTGCGGGTAGTGCCAGCGAGGTCACGAAAGCAGAAAGTTCGGCGTTATCTTCCAGCAACTCCAGACGCTTGTGCCCTTCCAGTTCCAGCCATTCATGGGATGCCGGTTTCCCTGCGGACGACCAGGAGTGAAGCGCCCAGGGGGAACCGGGAACCGTTTGATAGGAGTGCCATCCCGGTTGATCGATCGGAGTCGCTCGTTCGGAAGTTCCATTCCGAAGATCGACGCGATAGAGATACTTCTGGGTGGCATCGTTGGGGGATGCACTGACCAGAGCCCAATGCCCATCGAGATCGAAGGAAATGACCTCGATGACATCCCAAGGGGCTTCCAGGATGGGTGTCGCCTGGTCTGGGTTTTCAGCGCTGACCCGATAGAGCCCTCGCCAACCCATCCGTTCCGATAGCCAGAGGCAGCTCTTGCCCCCATCGATCCACCGAAAGGGATTCTCGTTCTCCAGCCATGCGGCATCGCGATCGGTCCACAGGAGACTGGCTCGCTTGGTTGCAGGATCCCAGACGAAGACTTCGTTCTGGTTTTGCAATCGATTGAAGCGCTGCAGGTAAAGTCGCTGATTGGATGGATTCCATTGGGTGTGGGCGATGTAATGGTTGCGAGAATCTCCAGGCAATTCGATCCAGTCGATCTGTCCATCGTCCAGCGCGACAACACCGATCCGGCAAGAGGGGTTGGTTTGTCCCGCTTTGGGGTAGGGGATAGGGATCAGTCGCGCGTAGCGATCACTGGTGTTATCGATCAAATGAAAGATGCCTACCTCAGAGGTGTCGATCTCCCAGAATGCGATGTGTCGACCGTCCGGGCTCCATCGATAGCCATCCCGAAGGTCCAGCTCTTCTTCATAGACCCAGTCACCTGTCCCGTGGATCTTTCCATCCAATCCGCCGAAGGTCAATTGGCGGAGGGAACCAGTTGCTAGGTCCTCGACATGGATGTCTTGGTTGCGTACGAATGCGACCTGACTGCCGTCTGGAGAGAACTTCGCAAACATCATCGATGAAGCTGGTTGTTCATCACCTCCCAGCTTTCGCAACGTACCGCTACTGCGGTCCAGCAACCAGTAGTCCCCTCGCGTGTTGTAACGCCAGACTCTTCGAGAGTTGGAGTAGAGGAGCAGCTTCGATTCGTCGTCGCTAGTCGCGAAAGATTCCACGGCAAGTGGTGAGGCGGCACCTTGGGGGATCAGTTCCATCCGGGAGATCCATGGCTCGAATCGACCCGACTTCGGATCGCACCGCTCGATGGCGGTCTCTCCATCGTCTGGCGGGATGCGATAGGCGATTTGGCCCGAGCGATGCCACGCGATCTGTCCTGGACCCTTTTCTTGTAGTTCCGGGGCCTTGAAGATCTGCTCGGCTGTCCATTGGTTGGCCTGTGGAGAGCTGGCGCGCTGGTTTCGTTCGGTGACAAGTTGACGAATCGCCTTTCTCGCCGTCTCGACTCGCGGAGGCCACCGAAATGTTGGCGATTGCTCAGGCTGGAAGCCTTCCAAGTGTCCGGAAAGACGAGTGGCTGGTTTGGTATAGATCAGCTCCGTCAGACCAAAGACCTCGCGGCACAATTCGGCGAGGCCCGGGTCGTACTGCAGCAACTCCTCACGCGTATCGACATGGTTGTGATCGTGGTCATCGTGTCGATTGTTATCGAACCAGGACTGCACTCCCTCGGCGAAGTACTCATGGTGATTGACCGCCGCGTAGGTTCCTTTCCAGAGCCCTTTTTCGATCGCCTCGCGGTAGACTTTTTCGACCCGGTTATCAAACGTGGGGTCGATCTGATTCATGCCGCGTAGGTGGATGTTGTGCGCGAATTCGTGGATCAAAATGCACTCGGCTGCGTACGGATCGCCTGGGTAAGCCAGCAGATTCTCCTCGCCGCAGGAACAGAAGGGATCGGTCTGGGAGCCTCCCATACCACGGGCGCGACCATCCCAGTAGTCGCGAGCCGAGACGCCGGGGGATTCCACTCCGTCCTGTTCGGGGCTGCCAAGCCATTTCCATTCCGGAAGGTCCGTGGTGAATTCGTTCCAGGCAATAATCGACATTCGGGACCCGCTGGTGCGCATGGCAGCCAAGACATCTGGGCGATGCCGCATCATCGCAGCCACCCAGTAGGCCGCTTCCTTCAACGCAAAGGGGCTGACGCGATCCGATGCGACGATCTGGTAACCGTCGACGGTGATCAACTGCTGATAGAAATCGGGAATTCCTGAATCGGCTTTTGGGCGGGTGATTTCCGAGATCGGAAGGGGGGGGTGAGCCGGAAGAGGGGAGGGGAAAAGCGTCGTCATCACGCTGGCGAGGAAGAAGATCCCGAAGAGGGTACGCAGGGGGCATCGCATACAGCTTCCGATCCGATAGAGGGCCTGAAAACTTGATCGGAGGGGACATGAGCAAAGTCCCTCTCCGCGGCTCATTGTATCGGTTGTCGGAACAAGCGGATGGATGCTGCGAGTTGGGGTTAGCCGATCAGCGAGATGGCGCCAATGGAGCAACCGGTGGAGCAACCGGTGGAGCCAATGGAGAAACCGGTGGAGCAACCAAACCGACTGGCGCGCTGGAGCGTTCTTGAGGAGACGTGGGATTCGATTTCGATTCGCTTCCCTGAATAAATCGGGTCGATTCTTCCTGGCTCCACTGGGCATCCCCTTGCGAACTACTGACTTCGGCTCGGAACCGGTGGGTACCGGGTCTGGAGGCCTTGGCAGCGATCGTCAAGCGAATCGATTGACCCGGATCCAGCTTGTTCACCGCTTCAAACAGCACCTGTCCCGGAACGATTCGATTGGGATGACCGCTCGCCTCCATCGGCTCGATACCATCGGAGAACTGAGCCACCACAACGATATCGTGTGCGGTGGAGTGCCCCTGGTTGGTGATCGTCACCTCATAGATCGCTGGTTTGTCGGTGGAGGCTGGAGCAGCTGGATCGCGAACTTGAAGCTGCAGGTCGGTGACCGCCTCAGCCTTCATGGCGCCCGATGCCGAGGCGGCGGCCCCTGCGCTTCCGATGGCTTGCGATTTCCAAGCGATGGTTCCTTCTCGCTGGCAAGCCACCACCAACCCCCTCTGCCGACTCGACCCAGCCTGCAGAGGATCTTCTCGCCACTGAATCGTTCGACCTTCGACCGTGGCTCCTTTAGGGCCCTCAATCAGATCGACTCCTTCCGGCAATTCCAGGGAGCACTGGATCGAATCGATCGCCAGATCGCTGGGGTTATTGAGGTACAATGTCCACTGCGCGGTGGCGCCGACAAAGCTGGTTTCTGGAGCGGCCCAAGAGAGTTCCAGAGAGCCCTGTCGCACGGCAACATCAATCGTCGATTTCGCCTTGAGGGATGCGGCGGCGCCTTCCGCTGCGACCGAGACAGGAATCATCCCTGAGTGCTTGAAATCGAGTTCAACCTCAACCACCTCTTCGGCACCTGCAGGAATCGTCCCGATCGGAAGCATGCTCTCGGCAAGCGAACCGGCTTGAACCATCAACTGCACTGCTTCCGCAGGAAGCGTTCCCGGATTTTTGACTCGGACTCGGAAGATTTCCGGGCGTCCGAAGACGACTTGCGAGGGGCCCTCCAGAGCGACCTGAAGCTGAGCTGCAGCGACTTGAAGCGGAAGGGTACCAGTTTGAGGGAGCGCCGTCCACTCGATCTCTGCAGCAAACAGTTCTGGCTTGGATGATTGCAACTGGAATGCCAGTCGCTTTTCTGTAGCTCCCGGGAGTTGGTCGACCTGCCATACCAACTGACGCAGTCCTTCGGATTGGTCGATCAGCACCTGCTCATTTGCTTCAGGAATCGACATCGCAACGGCCTCCGGCACGCTCACCTGTATCAGCATGCCCTCGATCGGCTCACGTCCCCGGTGGGATACAACTAGTTCAAAGGTCGCTGGCCGATCCATCGGGACGGTCTCAGGTCCCACCACACGGACATCGATTGCAGGCAGATGCATCGCCAGTGCGGAAGGGGTTTTCCTGGATGCCAAGGGAGCGAAGTCGGGAGGTGCAGCGGCAGTGCTGGGCGAGTTGGGTAGAGCGATGGAAGCATCTGTTGTCCGAAGTGCCATCGGCGCGGGTGCCATCGGCGCGGGTGCCATCGGTGCGGGTGCCATCGGTGCGGTAGCGCCAGGCAGTGCCATCAACCCCGAATCAGGTCCTGCGGCCGATTCGGATTTGTCAGTGGAAGCGGAAGGACTGGAAGGGGACTCGGACATCGGGATTGGCGCGAGCACCGAACCTTCTTCCAGTGCGGTTGAATGGCGATCGTTGGTATTGACCCTTACCATTTCAGCGGGTCGTGTGGGACTGGCGATTGGAATGTTGTTCTGGGTAACTGCGGAATCAGGCTGGGTGGCTGCACGAGATGGGACCGGGCGTCGCTGTACGCTGGGCCAAGCGGCCTCAGCCAAGGGCCGATCCAGGTTGAGGAACGACTCCCCATTGGCTGACGACTCCAGCCGATCCTGCTTGGGATTCGACGTTGGTGTTGGTACGGGTGTATTTACCATGGACTCCCGCTTCCCCTGCCCGACCGCATCGGTGGGATCCGCTGGCGGCTCGGTCAAGGACAGCCGAGGCGACGGAACCTCGTCGACGCCGACTGGCTTTCCCGAAGCCCGGCGGCTGGAGGACTTGGGCGAAAGCGACGTCACCGGTCGAGATTCGATACGAGGCTCTCGGTCGAGAACGCCGGCGGTGTTGGAGCGTGGGGAGGCACCTGGGTCTTCGCTGGAATTGTTCCATGTGGCGTCCAGATGGGGCGCCGGCGCTGCGGTTGACTCGAGTTCTACCTGGGGAGGCGCAGGCAGGTCGGCGATCGGAGGATCGCCCGGCGGTTTCGGTAATGAAGGCAGTTCCTGCATCGCCGCCGGTGGACCAGAAAACGGCTCCAACGGCACTCGGCGTCGAGGAGTTCCCTTCCTCGCAGACTCCTCGGCTCGCATCTGCTTGGAATCCTCGCCACCAAACCACTTGTCGGTGGCCGAGCGAAACTGTTGAAAAAATCCCCCCTTTGCCTTCTGGGGAGAAACCGCTGCGGAAGGGGGCATGCCACCTCGCGGAGAGACCTGGGCAGCACGGGAATTGGCAGGCCGTTCGCCCTGGAATCCAAGTGCAGAGGAGCCACTGGCAAAGCAGAAAAGGATGCTCACGACGGTCAGGATGCTCCGACCTGTAACGTCCGCCATCGCTGGGCTCCTGCGAGGGAAGAGGCGGTTGGTACAAACCGTACCATCACGTTTCGGGAATGCTGGCACTTGCCAGGCCGAATCCGCCCTTCTCTCGGTATCGGTTGGATCGATTGAAGAGATTGAATCGATTCTTCCGATTCGTCCGCTGGGAGCATCAGGAAGCACGCAAGTCGATACCCAAACTCGGTTGCCTCGGCAAAGGATCCGCCCAAATCATCAACGCGACTTATCGATTCCCCACAGCGACCTCGCCTGCTGACAGCGATCTAGTGAAAGTCCAACCGATGACCGCTCCCAATCCAAGACGGCGCGATGGTCCTTTTGATAAAGCCTCCTTGCAGGGCACAAGGGAAGGAGCAAGGATCGCTTGTGGCGGCACCTCCCAAGTGACAAAGAAAGCAAAAAACGCTGAAAATTCCCCCACAGGAGTGGGTTTTTTCTAATTGGTGCCAGGCACCAATTAGAAAGGCATCCACCCCAAAGGGTGGTTCTGCCGTGTCCACCTGAAGCGATTCTCGAATGACGAGGCAAGCGTTTGTTGCCGCCTGCTGACTTGAACTCTCCAACGGACCACGCTGCAAACAGCCCCACGTTCCACGAGTGATCCACTCGATGAATTGCCAGCAATGCAGGGTTTTTCCAGAAAGTGGTTGTTACCCAACGAGATCTCGCCATCGATTCGGTCACATAGCCCAAAAACCCTACTAACAGGTGGTTTCTTTGAAAGGTGGGTGGCACCGATTTCAAGAGAGGGTGGCACCGATTTCAAAAGGTGGATGGCACCGATTGAGCGGTGATGAATTGCCAGCAATGCAGGGTTTTTCCAGAAAGTGGTTGGTACCCAACGAGATCTCGCCATCGATTCGGTCACATAGCCCAAAACCATACTAAGAGGTGGTTTTTGTGAAAGGTGGTTGGCACCGATTGAGTAGCGAAAGGTGGGTGGCACCGATTGAGTAGCGAAAGGTGGGTGGCACCGATTGAGTAGCGAAAGGTGGGTGGCACCGATTGAGCGGTGATAGCTGTTTCGGGGGGTGTGTTTCCTGGGTGGCAGATTCGAATCTGTAGCAAAATGCTGCACCTAATTTTGAGTGCTGCTTGGATTGGCTACAGGCACCTCATGCAGGCTATACGGCCAAGAATGGCCGTCTCAGGTGCTCTTGGTGGAAGGTGACCTTCGGTAGACCTTCAAATTGGAACGATTTCAGCGCTCGCGCCATATGCCAGCACTTTTCCGACAGAAAATCACCGTTTTGGGGCAACGTCGGCCTGGGGTTTGCATCGATACAGCCATTGATTCCCTCTTTTGCGCAACCGTTCCGGCGATGGCTTCGTTGTGTTCTAAGGGAGCCATGTCACCGCTGGATTTGAATCGGATTTTCAGCTTTCTTGTAGAACCTGAAGTCCGGGCAAATAAGATGAATACGATTCGGTCAAGGAACGCTCTTTCGGAATTCGTGGGAGCAGGTCTGGGAGTTATCACTATGGTTGTTCGTCGTTGGTCGGTGTGGTGCACGTTGGCCCTCAGCTGCCTAGGCGGTTCCCAGGCGTTGGAGGCGGGTACTTCTGCACTTGGCCCCGTATTGGGATCCGTATTAGCAGCATCCCAGCAGTCGCGAAGTCTCGACTCGAGGATGGCAACCTACCGCGGAGAGGATGGAGTCATCCACTTTGCCTTGAGTCTCCGTGCTCGGGAGCTTGGCGAATCTCGCCAATTGCCCACGGTGATTCTTGTTGACACTTCGGCCAGTCAGACGGGCAGGATTCGCCGCGATTCTTTGGCGGTGGTGGACGCACTAATCGAAGGGATGGACGCTGGGTCGGAGGTAGCGATCCTCGCTTGCGATGTTTCACCGGTGGATCTCTCAGGCGGGCTGCATCGCCGTGGCGAGTCGGTCATCGACCATGCAACTGCGAGCCTTCGGGACCGAGTTCCCCTTGGCGCAACCAACTTCAAAGCAGCGCTAGAATCGGCGATTGATTTACTTGCCGATCGGACCGATGGCGCGATCATCTATGTCGGGGACGGGGTTCATCGTTCTCAGCTTTTCGAACAGGAATCGATGGCGAAGTTGGTCGAGAGACTTCGAGAGCATAGGGTTTCCGTCCATAGCTTGGCGATCGGTCCATTTTATGATGTCGCACTGCTTGCTACTTTGGCCAGTCACACCGGCGGGACTGTGTTGATTCGCGATCGCATTGAAGCGACCACCCAACAGATCGGAACTCATCTAGCTCAGGCTGCGTCGGCCCCGGTTTTCTGGCCGCAGTCACTCGATGCATCGCAACCGTGGAACAGTCGGTTCCCTGAAGCGATCCCGCCGATCCGCGCCGATCGCGACTCGATTCTGCTGGGCAGTCTACCGGAGGAATCGTGGAATGGCAGAGTGACTCTGCAAGGCATTCTGGCAGGGGAACCTACGACATTGGGCTGGGATGTTCAGTCGGAGGCATCGCATCCCGATTTTGCTTTTCTTCCGTTGGTGGTCGAAAAGGCGAAAAGAGATCTTGGGCTGACGCTTCCGATCGCAGGTTCCGAGGCTTTGAAGGAGCTTGGGGATGTCCTGGCTACCAGCTCGCTGGAACTCGTCAAATCGGGTCGGTTTGCACTCCAGTCAGGCGATGCCAAGGGAGCATTGGAGATCGCCAATGAGGCGTTGCGTCGAGACCCCGATAATGCAGAGGCATCTTCGCTTCGCGATGCTGCCCGCAAACGATTGGAAGAAGCCCGCTTGGTGCGACCGGTCGTCTATGTGCAGGCTCCTCCTGGCGACCAAGCAGCACCGCCCGTTGTGGATGGTTCTGTGATTCCCCCGGCCGCTGGAGGAGTGGTTCAGCCAGGTATTGCTCCACCACTGCCTGGCGAGCTCTTTTCGCCGGCTCCTGGTTTGGATGACTTCTCTTCGGGTGGCGATTTGCTGGCGGAAGAAGAGGGCAATCGACGGCGTGTTTCCCAGCGAATGGAGGCGGAGGTCCGCAATCAGATTCGCGAGGCGAACCGAACCATCGTCAATGATCCCTCCTCTGCGATCGCCAACCTGAAAGCCCTCCAAGCTGAGGTTCGAAGGACTTCGGAATTGGATCCAGGGCTTCGCACCCAACTGGAGTCGATGCTTGGTTCGACCCTCCAGGCGGCCGCTAGGCGCGAACGAGCCAACCGGGACCGACAGGCTCAGGCGGATCAGGCGGCTGCTGCTGCCAATGCGTCTCGCCGCTTGCTCGATGAACGGAATCGACGGGAGTACTCGATCCAGCAGTTGGTGGAGCGATTCAACTCCCTGATGCAGCAGCAGCTGTTTGCTGAAGCAAATTCGGATATCGCACCGGTGGTGAAAGATCTGGCCCGCGATAGCGTCATCGCTCGCGTGGTCGAACTCGAATCGAGTATCGCGGCCAATCAGCAGTTGATGGAAGATGTGGTCGATCGGCGCCGACGCGCGTTTGTCGATGCTCTGTACTTGAACGAGGCAGCGGCGATACCATTCGTCGATGAGCCGCCTGTCGTCTATCCTCCACCCGAAGTCTGGAGAACCTTGACGGCTCGCCGAGAGCGATTCGCATCGATCGATCTTTCCAGCGGCAGCAGCAAGTCCGAACAGTTGATCTACGACTCGCTCAAGCAGAAGGTCAATGTCGATTTTCGGAATCGACCGTTAAGGGATGTGGTGGACGATCTCTGCAAACAGGCCGGGGACGTTCCTTTCTACATCGATGATGCTGCGCTCGAAGAAGCCGGTCAAAATGCCGACGATCAGGTGACTCGGACTCTACCCGATGTCTCCTTCCGCTCCGCCTTGAGATTGATTCTCGAGCCGCTCGATTTGACCTACGTGATTCAGGACGAAGTGCTGAAAATCACGACCAAGGACAAGTCGGAGGCCGCCATTGTCAAAGTCTATCCCGTCGGTGATTTGGTTGTCCCGGTCTTCCCGATCGGCGGCGGCATGATGGGTGGCATGGGTGGTGGCATGGGCGGCGGCATGGGTGGTGGTATGGGTGGCGGCATGGGCGGTGGTATGGGTGGCATGGGCGGTGGCATGGGTGGCATGGGCGGCATGGGTGGCGGTGGTATGGGCGGCATGGGAGGAGGTGGTGGCATGTTCGCCATCCCTGACCAGCCAACCAAGCCTGCGAAAGTTAATGACGAGTCGAAGTCGCTGACTCAAGCCAAGCAGTGGCTGGATGCCATGGAGACCGCCAATGAGAAAGAACTGGTCGCTCTTCAGAAGGGTCTGCAGGAACTGGTTGGGATCGAGCTGATCGCTGCAAAGGAAAAGCTGGGCGTCGAGGGAGGGAAGGCAGAGTCGCAGGCTCACTTCCAAACCATTATCGATATCGTTCAGGAATCGCTGCGTCGCGGGTATCCTCAGTCGTGGATGTACGAAGCACTTAGCCTTTCGATGCAAGCGTGCGAGTATCCTTCTCACGACGTGTACCGAGTGCTGATGTCCTCCGTCGATTTCTCGGGGGAAGTTCAGGACTCCTTGAGGATTGCCAAGTACCTAACCCAGCAGGGGATGAAAAAGGAAGCACTGCACCTCCTGCACGATGTCGCGATCGCCAACCCGATGATGGTAGAACCCTACGAATTGGGGCTCCCACTGGCTCGCGAGTTGAACGATTTGGATGGACTTCGCTGGACTTGCGTTGGGATTCTCAAGCAAGCTTGGCCGGAAGAAAAGGTTTCGATCTACGAGAATGCCCAACTGTCTGCGAGAGCGACCTACCTCCAGTTGGTTAAGAACAAGAGACCGATGGAGGCCAAGGCCTTTGAGAATGAGATCAAAGCCGCCATGGCTCGCGATCTAGTCATCCGCGTCAGCTGGACCGGGGAAGCGGATATCGATCTGACGGTTGCCGAGCCTGCGGGAACTGTCTGCTCGCTGACCAACCCCCGAACCGTATCGGGAGGCATTCTCATGGGAGATGGTTCTCCAGCTCAGAGGCCCGAGAATGGAACCTACTCGGAGACTTACATCTGCCCCCAAGGCTACGCTGGGCAGTACCGCATCCTTTTGAGAAAAGCCTACGGAGATGTTGCGGCAGGTAAGGTGACGGTCGATTTGTTGACCGATTTTGGGACGGCTGATGAGCGGTATGTCCGAAAGCAGGTGCCGCTGGACGACAAGGATATTCTGATCGATGCGATGGTCAAGAACGGACATCGAGATGTCCCGATCGTCGAAGCCCAGATCGCAGACCTCCAGAACAAGCGGCTGGAAGCTGGTCGTGCTGTTTTGGCCCAGCAGTTCATGGGAGGCGGGAGCTCCAGCGGGTCGAGTGCCGCCGAATGGTATGAGTGGCAACAGAGGCTTCTGGCGGGTGCTACTGGCAATTTCCCGCTCCGAGGTGCCGTTGGGTATCGTCCCGAAATCACCTTCATGCCCCAAGGCACCTTCATGATGGCTCGCGCCGTCATCTCGGGTGACCGCCGTTACGTTCGCGTCTCCCCGGCTCCCTTCTTCATGGATATTCTCGCCGTCGACACCTTCAATTTTATCACTGGCGATAGCACCTCGGGCGGTGGTGGACTCGGCGGTGGTGGTGGCGGTGGTGGATTCGGCGGCGGTGGTGGATTCGGCGGTGGCGGTGGTGGTGGGTTTTGATGCCGCGTCTGATTCAGGCAGAAGAATGCTTTCGATAGGCCGCACTCGTCGCGGCCTATCTTTTTTTGATGGAGATCTTCTTTCGGAAGCCAGCCCGATCAACGCCTCGCCGAAAGCCTCCCAATGGACTTTTTTAATCGGCTCTTAAGTCATCTACCAGCCTGCCGGTATTGGTGACGCCGCGAGGGAATTCAAGAGTCAGTAGCTAGTCGTTTTATGGGGCTCGTTCGCTCCTGTCTTGGAAGATCTTCTTGAAGTCCTTTAGATAGGGATGGTAGCGCGCGGGAGTGTCCTTTGGAGTGATGGGGAGTCCCGACATTCGCCGTGCAATGTCCATGCCCTCGGCTTGCGCGTTCAGCAGGCTATGGCAAGCGGAATTGGCCAGCATGATGGTTGATGCGTCAGAGTCTTCCTTCGCCGTCAGAGCAATCGCCACCAGTTGATCGATCCCCTGATTTCGTAGGTTTGGGTCCTTGGCCCGCGCCAGGCACTCAGCTGCAACCACTCTCACCATCGGCTCAGGATCCTCCATGTGCGGTTGAAGGAGACGATCTCCATCGATTTCGGCTCTGCACTTTCGGATCAAAAGTCCCATGGCCCCCCAGTATCGCTGCACCCGGTCTTCCGATTTCAGCCATTGACTCGCTTTTGACAGAGCATCTGTCTCGATTCCCTGGTGTTCACTGGCCCAGGCCGCTGCCTCCACCCTAGCTCGCATCAGCGCCTCAGGTAAGTGGTATCCCGTTTCCCAGGGGCTGGAACCCTTAGAGTCAGCGAGCATGATCGATTCGGGGGTCAGCCCCCAATCCCGCGACTCCACCATCCACTCCAGCAGCACACGACTCAAACGGCTCTGATCGGCCTCCATTCCCTCTTGGCCAAACAGGTTGAGAATTTGATGTGGATCTGCATCCAAGTCGTAGAGTTCGTGAGTCGGCTTGGGCAGCCAAAATGCCGATTGAGCTTGGTTGGTCTTTCCTTCCTTCCAGTGCTTCTCCCATACCTGAGTGGTTGGAGTGAGGAACATGTAATCGAGGAATTGACCTTGTGGCTGATGCGGCATCCAGTTGCGGATGTAAAGAAACCGTTCATCTCGCACCGCCCTCGAGCAATCGACTCGCTCATCCATTCGGTCCCTGAATCCGAACTGATAACGGTCTGGTTCCTGCTGGTAGATTCCCAACAACGCTCTTCCCGACATCCACTCAGGTGGCTCAATCCCGGCCAGCGAGAGCGTCGTGGGAGCCATATCGATGAAGCTGATGGCTACGTCGCTTGCAGTCCCCGACCGCATTCCCTCTGCGGCCAGGGAGGCGAAGCTGGGAGGCAAGTAAATTAAAAGTGGGACATGGAGTCCGCCCTGGTAAAGCCACCGCTTGCTGCGGGGCATGCCACTGCCATGGTCCCCAAAATAAAAGACGATGGTCGAAGCCAGCAGGTTCTCTTCTTCGAGTTGGCGAAGGATCTCTCCCACCTCCTGATCCATCTGCTCGATCTTGTCATAATACTGAGCCCAATCGCGGCGAACTTCGGGAAGATCGGGATGGTAAGGGGGAACCGAGATGCTTTGCGGATCGAGTTTCGGATCATGGGGTCTCTTTCGGATCTGGCTTTCGTGGGTGGTACCAATATTGAAAACTGCGAAGAAAGGCTGGTCAGGACGCCTCTGCTTCCAGTCAGCCTTTGGACTGGAAGCATCCCAAGGGCTTGCGGAAGGACGAACGTTGTAATCTTCCTTCTGCCGGTTGGTGCAGTAGTAGCCAGCTTGACGCATATACTGCGGAAACAGCTCCATCTTGTCTGGCAGCGGTACGTCGCTTCTCATGTGGCTGGCTCCCAAACTGGTAGGCCAAACTCCAGTGATCAGGGTGGTGCGTGCCGGCGCACAGACCGGTGCGTTCGACCAGCAACGCGTAAAGCGAATGCTTCGAGTTGCAAGTTGATCGAGATTCGGAGTGACTGCCAGCCGATCGCCGTAGCATGCAAGTTGCGGTCCATTGTCTTCGCTGGTGATCCAGACGATATTCGGACGGGAAGTCTCAGAGAGATTGGTTTCCTGTCCGTCGCCCTGTCCGGCCATGCAACTTGCAATGGAACTGTCGATTGAAAACGTCCACAACAGCACTAGGCACCAACCGTAGAGGGCTTGGTGCTCTCTCCGAGATGCATTCTCAAGCGTCTGCTGCTTTATGGGGACAACTCGGCCGCGATGATTTCCCATCGCCTCGCCTCTCGCAGACCTGACAGCTCGCCTACAATAAAGCCGACCGCCTGGAGATGTCCTGATACTGCGGTCCATCAACTCGTACTCCTTCGGATTAGGGAAGAGGAAAATGAAGTTCGGAAAAAAGAATCGTAAGCCAAACAGCTTTGTTATCCGTGGCGGGATCCTTGCCGCAATCCTCCTCGTGGTGAGTTCCCATGCTCAAGCTGCCGATCCGGTAGTCGCTGTCATGAAAACCAGTATGGGGGAAATTCGTCTGGAGTTGGATGCTGAAAAAGCACCACTTACAGTCGAAAATTTCGTCGAGTACGCGAAGTCAGGGCATTTTTCGGGGACGGTTTTTCATCGAGTGATCAAAGGGTTCATGATCCAAGGGGGTGGCTTCAATTCCCAACTGAAAGAAAAAGAGACTCGAAAACCAATCCGGAATGAATCGACCAACGGGCTACGCAACAAAAAGTACTCCATCGCAATGGCCCGTACCTCCGATCCCGACAGCGCCAGTAGTCAGTTTTTCATCAATACGGCCGACAATAGTCTGCTCGACCGGGATCGGGCCAGAGACGGCGTGGGCTATGCGGTATTCGGGCGGGTGGTTTCTGGTCAGGAAGTTGTCGACTCGATTGAGTCGGTTGCGACCCGCACGAGTGGGCGATTGGATGACGTTCCAGTTCAGCCTATCGTCATCGAATCGGTGACCATTCTCGAATCTTCCAAATAGTCAAGTCAGACCACTTTTTTCCTTTCACATCATGAGGTAAATCGAGATGGCAATTCTCAAAACGACTGCGGGAGACATCCACGTCCGTCTGGATGCGTCGGCGGCGCCGATCACCACGGCCAATTTCATTCAGTACGCGCGCTCCGGCCACTACGACGGGACAATCTTCCATCGAGTCATTCAGGGTTTCATGATCCAAGGCGGCGGAATGAATGCTGCCATGCAGGAGAAGAAGACCCTGGCCCCGATCAAAAACGAATCTACGAACGGCAAGTCAAACCGCAAGTACACCATCGCGATGGCTCGCACCAATGTTCCCGATAGCGCCACCAGCCAGTTCTTCATCAACACCAACGACAATCTATTTCTCGACCGTTCCCGCGCTTCCGATGGCGTTGGTTATGCGGTGTTTGGCGAAGTCGTCTCGGGGATGGAAGTGGTGGATAAGATCGAAGGAGTGAAGACCGGATCACGCGGACACCACGATGATGTCCCATTGCAGACGATCGAGATCCTTTCGGTGGAATTGGAGCAGGGAGAGGTTGGATCGGACGCAGGTCGCTGAAGAACCGGTTGATACTTCTTCTGGTTTGTGGAAGGCGACCAGAGCCGTTTCCAGCCAATGGCAGTCGGTCGAATGATCTTGTGTGTCATTCGACCGATGGGACCGCGCATACCACCAAGGCTCCCGAGTTTCAATTTCAGGGTTGTCTCGAAACAAACGTTTGGGTTCATCGACTGCCGCGCCATGGCAAGCTTTCGTTCGCTCTTGCGAACCACTCTCGACATCGGGTTTCCCACGCGGAAAGAGTGCTGCCACGCCAGAGACTAACGATGCAGTAGGGCATTCCAGAGCCCATGCGACGCCTTCCCCGTTTCCCTCGCCCTCACCAAGGGATCGCGTCGGCTTGCTCTCCAGTGGCGAGTCGATGGACTCTCGCGGGCCCCCCTGCATCAGGTGCGGTCGTAAGATCACCAGAGGCATTCTTGCAAGTGCTAAGATCGATCTTCCCGGCTACCGCAAGAATCTCGTCTCCACCTGCGATCTCTCAGGGCTGGACTAGAATGAAACCGTCTCTCATCAACGGCAACCAACCTTTTGGCGCCGCGGACCCAATTCGGCCAGGAAAAAGATTCGCTGTCAAGTTTTCGTGCGGCTCGGCTCGGGTTGACGGCCTAAGTGCCACTGGAGCCGTCTTTTGACTTCAAGTTGGATTCGTCCAGATCGGAAAATCGAAGAGCGGGAGAAGCGACAGCCATCACTCCGAAGAGCTTCGTCACACTTGGACGTTGAATGCCCACCGCTTTCAACGCGGTGCACGCGATGATGCCTAAATCCATCGATGCGCTACACTGCTCGATGTACTGCATGTCGAGACACTGTTTCATACGGACCGAATCGATTGAGTCATCGGCGGGAAGGTTGATTTGGGCCAGACCAGTCACTCCGGGGCGCACCGACAGGCGATTGCTGTAACCCGGAACGCGGTCGACGAGTTTTTCTTTGTTGATGATCTCAGGCCGTTCCGGCCGGGGCCCGCAGAAGGACATGTCTCCCTTGAGGATGTTGAAAATCTGAGGGAGTTCATCGAGATGCAAGCGTCGCAGCAGAGAGCCAATTGCTGTGGCGCGTTGGTCGTGCTTTCCTTGGGCCCACTGAGCCCCCCCCGCCTCGGCATCCTGAACCATGCTCCGAATTTTGTAGATGGTGAAGGTCTGTCCGTGACGGCCAACTCGAGTCTGTCGATAAATTCCGGCACCCGGGCTGGTGCAACGAACCAGCAAAACAAGGAGCCCAATCGCCGGTACGATCGCGATCGAAAGGAGGAGTGCTAGGGGTAATTCCCAAAGCCTTTTCCACATCGCATAGGTAGGCACCGGCACTCCGTCCGTCTCGGGATCGTAGAGGTTGCGGTTCGAACTATCCGAGTCGGTTTGAGGTCGTTTGCTTTCCACGAAGTTACTTTCCAAAGCATTCGCGGAGACCGAGAGAGAATTACGGGGAGTCATCGAATCAGTTACCCCCTCCGAGTGCTGTCCGGAGTGAAGGGATGAATTGTTCCAGGAATTCAGGTATAGGATCTTGTTCTTTGTCGGCGCCGAAAGCTGCTATCTGAATCTTGGCCAGTGTCTCGGTCCGGAGAAACCTAGGATTCTTGGCCGCCATCCAAGGCCCGCCATCTGACCATCCATGATAAACCATCATGTGCTCGGCACCAACCTTTCGCGATTGAAACTCCTGGCTCCATAGTGTTCCCTCGTTGGGGACCGGGAGGGTGTAGGCCGCTTTGGAGCCCAAAAGGACGAAATCACGACTGGAGTAGCAGACTTCAGGTGTGTGCACGGCGATGGGACCTTTGAGTCCATAAAGTACGGCAATGGAGATGATCCAACCTGTCTTCTCATTGGCGTAGACTCGATTGATGTGCCCGTAGGGATTGAGCAATGAGAGGGCCGCCTTTCCGAGCGGCACATCTTTTTGCATCGTCCAGTCCCCCACCGAGGTGGGTAGGTCAGTGATCGCTTTGCTGATGGCCTGTTGCTTGGAGCGGTCGACCCAGCGTCCAGAGAACCAGCCTTGCACGGCGCCTGTGAAAAGGAAAAAGAAAAGAGAGAAAAGGAGTATCGGCAGTAATCGTCGAACAGAATAACTCATGATACCACAGATTCCTCTTGAGGGTGGCAAAATCGTCTAGGGTGCGTTCTTGATGCTGTCCAGAATCTTCTGATCGTCCGGGCTCAGCAACGAACGGATCAACTCCTCCCGATCAATTTTTCGAAGGATGTTCGTTGCCTCCTCATTGCGTCCCGAGCGTCGTAATGCGTCAAAAAGATGAAGTCCGATTCGTGGATCTCTGCTGATCGTCAACGCAGACTCCAGGACCTGAATCGCTTCCTGCGACTTGTCCATCTTCAGGAGGATGGAACCTTTGGTATCAAGCATCAGGGCATTGCCTGGTTCCTGGAATAGAGCCTTCTCAATGCAGACGAGAGCTTCCGCCACTGATGTTGGGTCTTCCAGCAGGATGTTTGCCAAGTTGTTGAGTGCCGCGGAGTTGGCTGGATTCTTTGCCAGGATCGACCGGTAGAGGCGGCTAGCCTCTTCGGTATTTCCACGCGACAAGTACATGTTTGCCAAGGTGAACTGAAGACGTAGATCCTCTGGATGGTCGCGAAGAACGTCGTTGAAGAATGGCTCCAAAGACTTCAGTTCCAAGCTGTCAGCTGGCGAAACAGCAATGAGGTCTCCGAGCAAGATGACATCTTCAGCTGCTCTAGTCTTCTCCGCTCTGGATCGCAACTGTGCGATCACATCATTTCGAGGTGCCTGATTCTTCGGGTCGCCGACAACCGAGACAAGAAAGAGTCCATTGTCGGGAGACTCGTCGTATGCTTTCTTCGCGTACTCGAGTGCCTTATCGAAAATCTCCAGCGATTTAAATGCGGCGCTCGTTCGTCGAAATACTTCGGCTCGACTGGCTTTATCCTTCTTTTGTGCTGTCTCCAGACTCACCCACCGCTCCAGTTCCTGGCTTGCAAGATCCTTGGCATTCTCATAAGCGTGGATGCGAGCTTTCGCTTCGAATGCTTCAAAGCTGTTGGCGCCTAGCGATACGACTCTGCCTGCGAAATTCTTAGCATCTTCAACCATGCCATTTTCCAGACAGAAACGGACAGCGAACAACAGATGTCGAACATCCGGGCTTGGAGTTGCTACGGTCGTTCGGATCAGATCGAAGATCTTCTCGCGCAGATCTTTCATCTTCTGTTGATCGGTGTTGCGATTGACGGAAAGCCGCAGGCTACGTTCGTAGATCTGAGCCAGTGCGAAACGGTCTTCGGCGGTGGAGGCAGGAGATTTGGCGATGAGCGTCTCCATCATCGCTTGGGCTTTCGTCAAGTCGGCTTCTCGTCCTCGGGTCAGAAGGAGTTGAACTTTGATTCGGGTATCGACGTCGGTTGCCGCGATCCCTTCATTGTTCAGAAGCTTTTCCGCCCGTTCCCAATCTTCAGGACGTCCGCGAAACGCCAATTGACTAGCGTAGCGTCGTCTTAGATTCACATTTTCCGGATCCTTGGCCAATTGAATGCCGAGGATCTGAATGAGCGGTTCTACCTGGTTGGTAGCGTGATAGAGTTTGCCGAGATTCTCCAGCAGCCTATTGTCTTCGGGGTATTCGACTCGGGCGGCTTCAAGCACGGCGATTCCCTCGGTGAACTGGCCAAGCGATTCGTGCATGGAGGCGACGGTCAAGTTCTTGGCGAGAGGCGGTTTGGCATCCACCTGCACTAGCTGCTTCAAGACCTCCATCGCGTTCTCTTTTTCCCCAAGAGCTATCGCGATGTCGAAGAGAAATGCTTTTTCGATGACGGGATCGAGCGGTCGTATGCTATTGGCCTTCTGGATCGCAACGAGTGCCTCATCCGTCCACCGCTTGCGTTGATCGAGGGGACTCTTCTTGGCTTCGAAAAGCAGCAGGTTCGTCAGAGTGATCCAGCAAATGGGGTCATTGGGCCGTAGGCTGGCTGCCTTTCTCGCCACATCCAGACGATTCCCCTCTTCGGAAGAAGCCATGGTGATTGCCAGTTGGGACAGGCGTCCCGATCGGAAAACCGACTCGCCCAGTTCCCTCAAATAGAGATTGGCTTCCGCAGTTCTTCCTGTCAGGAGTAGCGAAGAAAGAATCGCTTCCGAAACGCGGTCGGTAGACAGTCCAAGCCTTTCGGCTTCTCTCAGATGGACCAATGCATCAGCGGGCTTGCTTTGAAGCATTGCTAGTCGGCCTGCGAGCAGGTGCACCTCCGGCAGACTCTCATGCTCAGTCTTGCAGTTGGCAACCAAGGACTCGAGCGGTTCGGAAGTGGATCCTCTTTCCGCCTTGGCGACGGCGATTGATGTCTTCAGCACGTGGCTCCAAGGAGGAGTGGAATCGGGATGGTCGGTAAGGTAAGTCACCAACGATTGGGTCCGGTTGACCCAGTGATCAAAAGCTTCCTGGGATAAGGGAAGGTCAAACGGCAGTCGCATCCATTGTCGGAGAATGGAGTTGAACTGCATTGCAGACACTTTAGGGAGCAAATCCCAGACTCTGGAGTCGTTGGAGAATGGGAAACCAGGGAATGCATAGAGTCTGGGCATGGTAGCCCAAGCAGCATTTTCGTTGGGGTGTGCTGCAAGATAGGTCTGCAGGATTTGGAATGCTTCGGCTGTCTGCTGGTTGTTCAGCGCACTTTCGACCTTCGCGCCAATGCTCAGCCAGGAATCAGGCGCCCGCTGGATCGCCAACTCTCGGACCTGTTGAGCCAGTTCTCTCATATTCTCCTGAGTGAGGATCGACATCACAGAACTGGTGAGTTGCTCTTCACCGGGATATCGATCGATCAAATCCACCAGCCCCAAGCCCAGTTGCTCCCTGGTGATCTTGGTCGCATCATCCCGCTGGCTCTTGGCCAGCAGTTCGAACAAGTCCAAGTTCCATTGAACTTCTTTGCTTGGATTCTGATTGGCACTTGCCTCTCGGGCGAATCGAAGCGCTTGTTCCAATTCCTGAACGGAACCTTCGCTGGTGCGATCGACGCTTTTGGCCAAAAAAATGCTTTTGCCCAACAGCAACCAGTCCTCCATCGTCTTTGATGGAATCTTTCGAATGGTGGCCGCAGCTTCGGCGGGTCGAAAAAGGGAAACCTTCACCGCAGCGAGCTTTCGCAACAGCGCCTGATCGTCCGAGGCCGATTTGAGCGCCGTTTCCATATGCTTTTCCGCTGAGGCGAAATCCCCGAGGGCATAATAGCAGTCGCCCAGCATCAGTTCATCAAACAGATTGGCTTGTTTGTCGTTCGATTGCTGTTCGATTTGCTTGAGCACTTCCAGCGCTTCTCTAAAGCGGCCACTGCGAACCAAACCGGAAGCCCTTTGGCGATCGTTGACCAAGCTGAGGTCGTTCCTCCTTGCACGGGAATCAAACTGCGCTTTGACGAGCAGAGCCTCCGTTTCCTTGGTCCATGCCATGAGCTCGTCGTACTTTCCCTGTCGACTCAGCAAGTCTGCCACAGCCATTCGAGCTGCGATTCCTTGCTCATCCGCGCGATTCGCTAATTTCGAGAGAGTGGTGACGGCATCCTCGTATTTTTCTTCGGACGCCAACAACTGGCCCTGCAACATCACCAGTTGGGGGTCAATCTCGGTGGTCAAGCCGCTCGCCAAGTTCGCGAACTTCCATGATTCTTCCCTTGCCGCAGCCGACTCATCGGCCAGCGATAGTCGTTCGTTATCGAGATAGCGACGGAAAAAGAAGGCTGCTGTGCTCTTGATCAAATTCAGGTTCTTTGGGTCCAGTTCGACTGCTTTACGAAAGTCTGCTTCCGACTGTCTTGGGTTCAGCTGCTGGCTAGCAACTGCACGGGAAGCGAAGAATCGGCTCTCTTGGGTGTGTGATGGAGCGACTCGCTCGAAATAGGACTGAACCAGTTGCAGTCGTTTGGTCAGAGGAAGTTTGACTGCGGCATCATCCCAGGTGTAGTTGCTTGCTTCCGGATTGATCAGAATGCTGGCGGCACATTCCAGCACATCGAGATTGGTGCTTCCTTCATCCAGTACCGAAGTGATTGCCTGAAGTGGGGACTGTTCGATGAAGTCCTCTTGCCAGCCCCCACGCCGGCTCATGCCTCCCCCCCTCTTGGTTGCGGATTCTGGAGACCGGCGGGTCGAAAAGAGGCAGATGGCGAGATTTTCTCGCAGCCAGAGTTGGTCTTCTTGGGCGATGGATGGCGCCATATCCATCAAAATAGACTGGGCTTCCGTGATGGTACTGAGGGCTTCCGCTTGACCCTCAAAAGTGGCTCGTTTCATCAACAGACGAACCAGCTTTTTCTGGACCTCCATGATCTTCGTCGTATCTGGCGGCGTCTCGACGCGCAGTATCCCCAGAACGCGAAAGCCGGAGGAGACCAAGCTTCGCAACAAAGGTGGGGTGTTGGCGACTTGCTCGCGAAGAGTCAATGAATGGACCAATTCGGAAGTGTCGGTCGGGTTCAGCGACAGGTATCGGTCGAGCAACTCAGAGGCTCGCCCCAATTCCTCAGCTTTCTCCGCAGCGCTCGATTGAGCCTTGAGCGCTGTGGCGACCCGTCCCACCTGGATCCAGTAAGCCGCACCGAATAGCGCGGCCAGCAAGCCGAAAAGAAGGATCGACTTCAATAGAAAACGATAGTTCATCTCCAGGCGCGAGTGCCTGTTGCGAGCTTCCGATTTTGGCATAGCGGCGGTTCCCAGATGCGAATCTCGGCAAGTCCTTGGCAGTCGTTGAGCGTCAGCTCTGCGAGCGATCCCAGTTTCCGTAGGCGTAATCGCCGTAGTACTTCGAATACTCCCGGAATGGGACTCCGGATAGCACGGCACCAGCAACGTTCGCACCGGCCGCTTCCAACTTGTTGACCGCCTGCATCAACTGCTCCACACGGCTTCGGTCCCGCAACGCACAGACCAGGCAATAATCAACCGATCTGGCATAGATCAGCGATTCGCTGGCAGGCAGAATCGGTGGGGTGTCAATAATGATGTAGTCATAGCTCTCCTTTGCCTTTTCGATCAACCGATCGATGGCCCCCTGAGACAGAAGACGGTGCGGGCTGCCTTTGAGGTATCCTGCGTGGAGGATGTGCACCTGACTGCTCCAGTCGCGATCGATCACTTCGGACAAATCGTTCTCTCCGCTGAGGAATCCAGCGAGCCCCGAGTTCATCTTTCGATCGAAAACGTGATGAACGTCGGGTGCTCTCATATCCCCGTCGATCAGGAGGACCACTTTGCCAGTCGATCTGGCGATGCTTAGAGCCAACTGGCATGCCACGGTCGTTTTGCCTTCTGCCGCCAGTGCGCTGGTGACCGCCAGAGTTCTTGCCTGCTTAAGGTTCGGCGAAAGGACCAGGGACATGGTCAGCGAATCGATGCTTTCCTCGTAAAGCCGCAGAGCCTTTTCTGCCCGTTTGCTACCTGGGTCTGCCGAGTAAGGGAGGGCGGAAATCTCGCCAAGCACCAACATCTCTGATTGCTTCTCCAGGCTCATCGCACTATCGATGCGATGCGAACGCAACTCCAAACCGAAGGCAATCAGCAAAGGAAGCGCCAGGCCGATGGCATTTGCCAAGAGCAGTTGCTTGAGCGGTAGCGATTCAACTGGCAGTTTGGGAGGGGTGGACCGTTGCAGTTCCCGAATCGGCTCAAGGCTTTCTCGCTCCGTTGCCAAAGCAACGCTGCGATCATGAATCTGACCACGGGTCTTCTGCCACTCCAGTAGGTCCGCTTCCGCGAATTGCAATTCCGCGCCTCCAGAGCCAGTCAATTTCATCATGCTGATGAATTCCTTGATCTGTCCCTCAAGGCTGGTACGTCGCTCCTTGAGCATTTTGACCTTCTCGGCGATTTCCGCTACCGATTTCTTTCGTTCCTCGACCCCTTCTCCAGCAATCCTTTGCTTCGAAGCTTCGAGGATCTGCTTCTTCAGGTCTTCAAGCTTGGTCTCGAGAATCGCCTTCTCTGAAACCTGCTGTTGATAAACTGGATTCCGTTCCCCAACACTGGAGGCTTTCAGCTTGTCGAGTCGGAATTCGATCTCTTTGATCCGGGCCTCCATGGCTTGGATCGCAGGCGATGAAGTCACTTCTTGATCGGCCAGCAAAGCAATCGAATCGTCGCTCATCTGCAACTGGGCTGATTGCTGTGCTTCCGCCAAAGCCGTCTCAGTGGTCGCAATTTCGCTCGAAAGCTGGAATCGTTCCAATCTCAGTTTGTCGACGTAAGTACTGTCGTAGACGCCGGAAGCCCCTTGACGGACCGGCGTGTCGAGCGTGATGGCGGAGGAACTTAGATCGCGAACACGGTTTTTCGCCAGTTCCACTTCCGCTTCTGCTTTCTCTAACGCCGCCTTGACCACCTGCTGACGTGCGGTCAATTCGAACTGATCGATGAACGACTTCTGCGCCAAATACTCGTCCACAGTGATATTCAAAAGAGTTGATGCGATGGTGGGGTCGGAGGCATTGCAAGTGACCTCAATCATGGTGTTGGAAGCAGCACCCCCCAGATTGATCGATCCGCGCACCTCAGCTGCTGGGTCCTTGGAGTTTCGGATCATCGGCATTTGCGCCACGACCGGGTTGGCGATGACCTTGTCGATCACCTTATCGCTCTTGATCAAAAACTTCTGAAATGCGATCAAAGTCAGCGTGGTGTTCTGTATGCGCGAATTGCCATAAATCACGCTACTATTCGGATCGATCAGCAACGAAAAGGAAGCCCGGTAGGTCGGCTTGAAAAGCGACAGCACAATCCCGGAGGCAATCGCACAACCAACGATCGCGACTGGAAGGGCCCAAGACCACGAATTACGAAGCAGTCTCAACGCGAATTCAGCATCAATCGTCGGGAGTTTGGGATCAGAAGACCTTTGGATAAAGGACCGATCGTTCGCTACTTTCCCAGGAATCGGTTCGCTTCGAACATCGATAACCTGAGCCGAGCGATCCCGTTCGAGGTATCCTGAGGGATTCGGAGAATTCATATTTTCTATTCCAGGGCGATATCTTTAAACAGTTTGAACCAACAAGGCGTCCGCGTTTCCTCGACCACGGCGGGACGAAAGTCGCTAACGCGAGGGCTTAGGATTGCGAGCTCGTCCACCTGTCGGGATAAACAGGTGTCCCAAATACCAGAGGAAAGCTCCAAAAAGGAGCGCCGCGAAACCAATCATCAAAAATCCCATCAGATCGTGGGACACATGCTTGGCCCACTCGCCGGGAAACCACTGAAATGCGAAAGCGGTCATCACGATCCTCGTCGCGTTGGCGATCAATGCAATTGGAATGGTCGCCAGCAAAATCAGAAGCCGTTCCACCGATGACTTACGGCTTAAAACGCAATAAACATAACTCAATGCGAACATTCCAAAGAAAATCCTCAGCCCCGAACAAGCTCGTTCGACCTCCAGTTGGTGCGGCCCCAGCAAGATCGTCGTCCCTTCTGCAACCGCAGGTTGCCCGAGCGTCTGGAGGGTGGCGACGCTCAATTTTGTCGCCACCAATTGCAATGGCTGACTGAACTGATTTTCGATCCGGAAAGGAAGCGGGATCATGAAAAAAAGGAAACCCAGGGCCGGCATCGCCCACCAAACCCACTTGCGGCCAAATGCCAGCCAGGACAGGCCAATCACTGAAAAGGGAATGGACCAAGCTTCGGCAAAATCATAATAGCCCCAGGCACCGAAAATACGGACTGCGAGGACCAATGCCAAAAACGGCAAGGCTAACCAGTGCCATCCCAGCTCCATTTTCGGCATCGAGTCGCGTCGATTCCAAAGCAAAAAGAGCGTCATCGGCACCACCAGCCACCCATGCGAATAATCGGGCTCTCGCTCCCAAGTCTGCATTAGGCTGAGCATAGAAGGCCAAAACGACCAGACCCCCGCAGCACCAACCAGCAGAAAAAACAAAATCGCTCCGGGGGAAATGCTGCCGCTGGTAGGGACCGTGCTGGCGGCTTCCGGCGACGCGACTCCCGCGGCAACCCCAGCCTCCGGAGGGGGCACCCCCGCGTCAGCAGATTCGGTTGCCGTTCCCTCTCCCAACGGCTGCTGTGGCGCTTCGGGAGAAGTCCAATCAGCGGCCTTGGTATTGTTGCCAATCCTCGAAAACTCCGGCTTCAGAATTGAAGACGGAGCGATGTATTTCCGCTTTTTCATATCGAAAAACCAATATCCGAGGTCAAGATTGGAAGAACCATAAAAATAACTGCAAACGCCTTGCCGTCAAGCTTCTCCGGCCCCACCCTTCCACCTCACCGAAGGCCAGACCCAGCACCCTTAAGCTCGATTCCATCGAGGGCAGAGGGCGAAGGTGCCGACTGCTGTCCTAGGTGTAAAATCAACGATCGCCAGCCGGGCGGAATCCTTGACCAAACGACCCATCCCAACGAGACCGCGATCAGGAACATCGACAAAATCCTCGCCATCTTCCACCGGAATGCCCGCTCTGCATCCTGCTTCCGCGACTCCACCAACCGTTCCATCACCGACATTTCTTGGCGCGGCTGTTCGGCAACAATCACCGTGGGACCCCGCTGGACCCGAGCGGCTCCTCGCGATACTCCGTTGTAGGGAGGAAGGGGGGAGGCAGTCGAAGGCTTGGCCGTCGCAGAGATCGGTTCGCTTCCTGGCGGCTCCGCGTTGCTGCCGGCCGATGATGATCGCTCAGCTGCTTGGCCGTCGCCTCGAAGCGATCGCCACGGCCGAACGGTGGAAGGCGTAGGGGATGCTGGGGAAATCGAGTTCCCGGTACCACTCCCAATTTCCGTCACTCCATGGGTTGGCTGCAAGCTAGAGCTGGCTCCCATTGAATCGACCGCTGCATCTGTGGAAGCCAAGGGGGCAATATACCCGGCAGTCCCTGTCGGCGAGTGGAACCGTGCGCTGGTCTGTTCGGGGTTCGAAACGACGTTTTCTGCTGGATGGATCTGTGAACTTGTCTGAGTATTTGCCCATTGGGTGGCTAGCTGTGCTGGCCGGAGCGACGGTTCATGCTTGACCCACTGGCCAGTCTCCATCTCGAAGGGAGATCGATCCATGCCTGCCTCGCCTCCGCCGCCAGAAACTCCCTCGGCCATTTTTCTGGCAACCAAGTCGACCTCGCCACACCGGACAGACTCTCCATCTCGCAACAGCGAGTAGTCAACCTCTGCTTGTTGGATCCAGACTTTACTGGGGGAAAACAGATCGACCACCATCAAACCTTCCGGAAACTCCAAAAATGCACAATGCAGCTCTGCGATCGAGCGGTGACGCAGCCTCAAGTCGCAGCGTACCGACTGCCCAAGAAAGGCGACTGAATGCATTGGCCGAAAGACATTTCTCCCCGGTTTCTTCGTCTCAATATCCAGCTCGTGCATCGGGCTCTGCACCGTCTGTGCAAGCCCCAGATAGCGATACTCCAGCAAAGTCAGTCGGTAGGGACCGACAACGATCTCCTGCCCCGCCTTCCATATCCCGGCAGCATGCCTTGCGAAAACACCCGGGCAAGAAAAATCGTAAACAAAAACCCCCTCGTTGGTCGCGTGCATAAAAACCGCGACCGGTGCCCCTAACGCCGGCAACCACAATTCGCACCGCTTCTCAGCCCCAAGCCTCGCAAACGGCTTCGACAAATCAATGAACTGCTGCCCCTCCGCGACCGCGACTTTGATGCGCCAGCGCACCATCGGCCCTTCCTGCCGGACCAAGCGATGAGGCAGTTCTGGTTGTGCAGTAGGTTTTAAAGCCATCGGAAGTTTCACGCCTCCAGCAAGTCGACGCGAGTAGTGTTCCACTAGCACCGAAGCATCCGGCGGGATGCGATGCGATACACTGAAATGGGGGGGCTTTTCGACTCTTTAAGTATACGCTAGGGACGCCTTGCAGACGTCGGGATTCGTTTGGATTTCATAAAAATCGTCGGCTGGAGGGGGAGGCGAAGCTGGGGGATTCATTCAGCCCTTGGGGGCCTTTTGGGGTAGAATATCCGCCTTCGGGAAAAGGCTTTTGGAGGTGCTTGGAGAGGCGTCCTGGGCTTGAAGGCTGTTTTGTTTGGACAGTTCGTGGAAGGAGCCGAAGGGAAGGCAGCCGGACAGGCACCGTCAGGGGTAGGCGATAGGGGTCGCGTGGCTGCTGGAATCGACAAGAAGATCGGGGTTGAATTGACGCAGGAGCGTTCTGCCGTGGAGAATCCAGATAGCGGTCTGGGGATCGATCGGTTGCGTTCGGTCTTCGGGGAGTGGCTGGAGCGGGATCGACCAGAGTACCTCGCCGTCGGTCGCGACGATCCCTTGCCGATCGCCATCGGCCCAGCGCCCCGAAAGGCTTAGCGTACCGAGCAAGGAGCCTACCCATTGGGGAGTGATTCGATCGGGCTGGAGTTTCTCCAGATGATCTAGGAGTGGCTGAAACTCGGTTTGCATATCGGAAGAGGTTTCCGACCAAGGGCGATCCCAAATTTCCGGATGGCTGACATGCCACCCGGCGTAGGCGGCCAGTTGATCGACCGCATCCAGACCGATCAAGGAGGTGGGAAGGCAGTGGACGACCGGGCCGACGATGCCAATGTTCTGGATCAGTCCGCTGGGAATCGCATGCCGAAAATAGACCAGGAAACAGGGCTGGGGTTCCTGGTAGCCGGGCCAAAAGAGCCGATCGCTGTAGATCACCTCCAGATGCTCCGGCGGCATCCCGAGATTTGGACGTTCTGCCAGCCAGAGTGCCATCAGCGATTCGGCCTGTGCCTCGGGTGTCCGGTACACTGGATCGATCGCGTCCAGTCCTCCATCCCTGGTGGCGTAGGCGATCACCCTCATTCGCTCGGAGGGTTCCTTGGCCATCGAAACCAGATGCGAGGTTCCTTCGGCTTGGCCAAGCCGCGATAGGGCGCTGGCGGCTTCTACCTGAATGCGCCGATGGCGGAGCATCATCGCTTGGCGCAGCTTTCCGACCGCCTCTTCGTCCTGCATCAAGCCGAACAGATCACAGAGCGCAACCACCAAAGCCACTGACTCTTCGAGCATCGTCTGAATCTCTTCGATCGATTGACTGTAATGCCCAGGATTCTGCTCCAACACCCCCAACCTTCCCACTACCTGTCCCAGCAATTGCCGGAGCGTTTCCCGATGGGGTGCAAGTGGATGCCTGGTGGATAGGTTTAGCCGCACCTGTTGATTGGCCACCTCGATCAACGCGACCGTCTGTGCTGGCTCGAAAAGTGAGCTTCTCAGAAGGTCAAAAAAAGTCGATGCAGGCCAAGGGACGGCAGCCATCAGAGGCTGCAGTCCGATCGCGGCGACGCGTGAAGACTGGCAGGGTGATTCCTTCAGTTCGCGAGCCAGCCAAGAGATCGCTTGGATGTCTCGGCGAGCGGCGACGAGGTGAAGCATCTGTCCTTCCAGCTGCTCCCATCGGGCTAGCTGCGCCCATCGTCGCAGGCCGCTCCACAGCCCCAGCCAATTCCCAATTTCCTGGCTCTCTTCAGGCGCGGTTGACGATGTAGCAATCGCAGGTCCCGACCACTCAACCAGCCTCTTCAGCCAGCCGGGCGGTGTGGCGGGATGCTCGGCCCGCGCACCTTCCCTTCGAAGAAACTCACCCCAGGATGGCTCCCGCTGCGCCCACCACTTCGCCATCCCCAGCAAGCTCCACTGGGGAATCGCTGGGGCGTGGAGCGTTGGTGGGATTGAAGGCGCATCGTTATTCTGGAAACCTTTTGGTGCCTCGTGGATGGAAGTGGCATGGTCCAGAAAGGCGATGCAATCGGCTACCCAACGCTCTTTTTGTGGCATCGATCGACTCCAGGATCTGCGGGCAAGAGCGATTGGAAACGATTGACCGGCGGGTCGCAAGCGTCTATGCTCGAAGTAATTGTTACGTCGAATGATTCCCTGCACAGATGCAGACGATCTGCATCGCCGCGGAAAACTATTGCCCTTCCCCCTGTCCGCCTTGTCGGGGACTTCCCAATGGGTGGCTCTGTGGCGATGGACTTGGGGATCGTCGAGCTGGCACGGACGCGTCTCTTGGGCCCTGCCTTCCATTAGTCCGCCGTGCGCGGATCGCTCAAAGAGGCAGGAGGGGCCCCGGTAGTTTTTATGGAATCCAACGCTCCCGAATCGTTTGACCAGATGCACCTCAGCCGGATCATGCTGTCGGCTCTGGCCAAGGCGGGCTACGAAAAACCCAGCCCCATCCAGGCGGCGCTGATCCCCAAAGCACTGGAAGGCTACGACGTCATCGGCCAGGCGCGGACCGGAACGGGAAAGACCGCTTCCTTCGCCATTCCGATCTTGGAACAACTGGACCCGCTAAGTCAGCAGACACTCCCTCAGGCACTGGTGCTGGTACCCACCCGAGAACTGGCAACGCAGGTGCACGGGGAATTCGAGAAACTTGCCTACGGCTGCCCGACCTCCGTCGTCGCCATCTGCGGTGGACGCAGGATGGACGAACAGATTCGCAAACTGCGGCAGGGGGCTCAGGTGGTGGTCGGCACCCCAGGCCGAGTGTTGGATCTGGTCGAACGGCGCGAACTGCGCCTGGGATCGCTTTGGTGCGTGGTGCTCGATGAAGCCGATCGAATGCTCGACATCGGTTTCCGCCCAGATATCGAGCGAATTTTGCGGCGGTGCCCCGAGACTCGCCAGACACTCTTCCTGAGTGCCACGCTTGCCGGGGAGACCCAAAAGCTGGCCGATCGCTACCTGTTTGAACCCGAGCGGATCGATTGCTCACGCAAAGAAATCTCGGTCGAAACGATCGAGCAGCGGTATTTGGCGGTGGAGCCACGCGACAAACTGGCGGTGCTGGTCAAGCTGCTGGAGAGGGAGCAACCGCCTCAAGCCATCATCTTCTGCCGAACCAAGCTGGGGACTGCCAAGCTGCATCGGAAACTGGAGCAGGAATTGAGCCGGTTTCCGGCGATGCGCGGCGTCGGCCTGGAAACGATTCACGGCAACATGAGCCAGTCGCAACGCGATCGCGTCTTCCAGCGATTGCGAGAGGGGAAGATTCGACTCCTTGTCGCAACCGATGTCGTCGGGCGCGGGATTGATGTATCGACCATCTCCCACATCATCAACTTCGATATTCCCCAGGACTGCGATGACTACGTCCACCGAGTCGGACGTACGGGCCGCATGGGAAGGGAGGGGATCGCCTTCACTTTCGTCGCGCGCGATGAAGGAAACCGACTGTCGGAAATCGAATGGCGAATCAATCGGCAACTGCAGCGAGACCCTCTGACGCCATCCAATGAGCGGCCCGGTGGGACGCCGAGAGTCAGCGAAATGGTGCCGGTTGCTTCCGCTCCTGAATTGTGGCCTGCCACGCAACTTCTGGGTGGCGACCAAGAAGCGACTGACCAAGGAAACGCTGGCCTAGGAGGTTTTGAAGAGCAGTCCGAGCTGCCCCGCAAACGCCTCTTCCGCTCCCGTCGTTCCCTCTCCTCCAAGCAGAAGCGTCAACCACCTCCCAGTCCGTGACTCCCAGTCCGTGACTCCCAGTCCGTGACTCCCAGTCCGTGACTCCCAGTCCGACTCAGCAACCGAGCGTCGCCCTAGGCCGATCGGTTTCGACCAAGTCCTGCGACTGGCTGGCTGCTGGGAACTTCATCAGGGGTAGGATTCGTTGACCTTCTTCAAGTCGGTGGCAGGATCTTGGGTGACGGGCGAATCTCCGATCTCGGGGATCAGGAAGACTCCCACCACCTTGAGTGTGTCGGACGCCAGATCCTGATCCGACTCGGATCCCTGAAAGACTCCCAACATCATGCACCGTTGAGGTCGGTTGGCAAGCAGTTCGATTTGGTTTGCATCGACCCAGCGGGGATCCCACACCAAACGGATCGAAGCTCCTTCCAGTTCCAGCGGGGCTTTCCCCGGCAGAGCCGATCCGTCGGTGTTGAACTGCTCCGGTATGGCCGAGGACAGATCGAGCAACGGGAGGATGCCGATCCAAGGAGTACCCGGCTTGGCAGGCCCCAGCTTCGTCTGCTCGAAAGCCAGTCGAAACGCAGGAAGTTCCGTCGAGACGCTCATCAACCAGTGCAGTCGCTCCCGCCATGCACGGTTGGACAGAGCGCTGGAATTGGTTTCTCCCAGCAGTGTGGTGGTCTCGCTGATCGCTTTACCCAGCCGCACCACTTGGGGGTCGGCCGACAGTGTGGCCGGGTCGATCGCCTCGCTGCCTCCCGCCGTTGCCTGCGAGAGGAGAGTCAGCGCCTCCAGCCAGCGATTCATCGTCACGCTCAGTTGGGACCTGCCATCGCTATTCCTCAGCACCCCATCGGACGCCGCAGTTCGATTGGCAGTCTTGGCCGAGCTATTGGATGTGGGATCCACCGGATCCAGCTTGGAAGTGGAGGGGCTGCCGCTGGGTCGACTTTCCGTGTTGTTCCCAGGAGGGTCGTTCTTTGCAGGTTCTTTGGTGAGGGGGCCTTCAAACTTTTTGCGAAGCCCATCGTCCAAACCACTTCCGCTTACTTCACTCCCGTCTTCACGATTGGTCGGATTGAGGATGGCCACTTTGCGGAATTTCGCTGGGACGACCCAAGGGAGAACTCGACCCACTGCAGGACCTGCGCCGGCGACGTCTTTTCCTAGAACGTGCCATACCAGCAGCAGTCCGACCGGGATCGCCGCCAAGCCGCCAGCGATCACTTGCATGGCCGAGACCAGAGGGGACTTCTTTTCCTGAATCTTTCGGATGAAGTCATCTTGAGTTGCCGGTCGCAGGCGATCCCAGTTGATCTTGGCAGCATCCACACCCTGGGGGCCGGTACCCAGCAACGAAGCGGTTCCACCAGCTGTCCTTGCTTCCGTCTCCGTCTCGTTCGACATCGTCCCCAAACCGACCGGACTTTCCGTCGATCCGGTACCCGCGGTGGAGGACGATTCAGCGGCCTCCATCTTGGACTGCCCGGTCAAAATCTTTCCAACGAAATCGTCTGTGCCGCGATCTTCGATCACGAGCCATTGACGCTGAAGACCTTTGACCAGATCGTAGGCCTCCAGTTCATGCTGGCATAGCGGACAACGAAGAATGGCTTGATTCGAAGCGCGTGTGGGGGGGCGGAGCAGGCTGTGGCACCCCGGACAGGGGAGGTAGATCGGCATGGCGTCGCTTTCCATAGGCATGGAAATGGAATGGGATCTCACAGACTATAGTTGAAGTCGTCCGATTTCTCCATGCGAAGTCGATTCAGGCGAATCGATTCGGTAGCCAATCAGGCTTCCTTACGATGGCGGACCGCAAACGTAGAAAGATCCGATGGGATTTTGGAACTTGTGGCTTCTTAGGAGCGTCCCCCCGCTGGATCCCCGTACTCTTTTCAGCCATTTCCAGTGGACGACCAATCGTCCTCGAGGTCGCCGATCGCAACGGGGTTTTTCGACTGGTTGAAGGGCGATGAGCCTACGCGATGCCCCAAGGGGGGCTTGGAGGTAGATGATGACTGAGAGTCGCTGGATTCGCTTGGCAGCGTGGATGGGGTGGGTGGTCGTCTGTGCGGGAGTCGATCCGATGAGATACCAAGGCAATGCTCTATGGGCTCAGTCCTTCGAGACATTGGAGGCGATGGCCCTGGCTCCATCCCGACGCGACGCTTTAGCGCAACTGATTCCCGGTACGGAAGAGGCTTTCTATTTCGCCACCTTGGTGGCTCAGGCGGAAGGCAATCTTCCGGAAGCGGATGCGACGCTGCGAGCCTGGGAGTCGGCCTTCCCGCGATCGACCATGGCTGCTTCACTTCGGGATCGCCAGCTATGGCTCGAATTCCCCCAGAAACCTCAGGCGTTGATCGATCGAGTCATCGGAAGACTGCAGCCGAATCTTCAGCATGCCGCGCCGCAGAACAATCCCGGTGCGTCGCTCCCCAGTCGACTGGACGAGAACCTTCTGGCGATCGAGAAGAAGATCGAGGAAGCGATCGCCGCCGACCCCTCGCTGGCCAGGCTGAATACGGAGGCGTTGGCACGGATCGTGGGGCGTCCCCTGCCGATCGAATCGCTGCGAGCCTTGCTACATCGACTGGAGCGGGTGGATCCTCCTGGACTGGTCGACGCGGTCGATCGCGAATTGTCGGCCAAGGATTCGGCTGGCTGGGGATCGCTCCCTATCCACTCCCGTTTGACCCTGGCTCAACGCCAGCAGCTGGCCATGCTGCAGCCGAAGCTCTTGGCGAATGATCTCTTCGTGCGGCAGTGGCTAGAACGGCTCAGGCCAGAGGCTCCCTGGGAGGTGCTCTTGCCCAACGATCGTCGCCAGAGGCTGGCGGATCTCGAGCGATTTTCGCTGCAGCTTCCGGACTCCCTCAACTCGCTCAAGGCCATCATCCTCCATCATCGCCTGGTATGGGATGCAGTCGATGGCATCTACGATACCGCGTCGTTCGATCGATACCTGCGATTGCCCCGGCGCGCTCCGTTCCTCCGTGTCGAACCGCAGCAGCGCATCGACCCAGTGCACTGGGTGGAGCCTCAGGCCAGCTACGAAGCGCAGATTGGCTTGCCGCCCATCGGCGACGATTCCCAGTGGGTTCGTCAGTATTTGCTTGAGCTTCTGAAAGACCGAGACCCCACGGAAGCGATGCGGGCGATGCTGGAAGAAAGGTACCTGGAACGGATGGTGGCTGAGAGCCGCATTCTTCACGGGGTGGGAGACTGGCAAGGGCAGCTGGCAAAGTTTTCGCCAGAGGAGCAGCGGGCACTTCGGGACCGCGTGGAATTGCGGTTCGCTCCGCAGTCGGCGCGGAGACTGGGGCCACAGGACCCGGTGCAGCTTTTGGTCGACTTGAAGAACGTTCCGTCTCTTTCGGTCCGAATCTTCTCCCTGGATCCGACCAGTCTCTATGAGCGAGGTTGGATGCCTCCATCCACCGACCTGGATCTGGATGGTCTGGTCCCCAACGACCAATGGACGATCGAACTGGCGATGCCGCCGCAACGCCTGCATCGCCAGTCGATTCCCCTTCCGCAATGCCAGGGGCGCGGCGTCTGGATGGTCGAACTTCTGGGAGGCGGGCTGAGGAGTCGCATGCTGATTCAGAAGGGACGGCTGACCTTCCTCGACCAACTGACCGACTCCGGGCACCTTTTGCAGGTGATCGACGAATCGGGGAAGGCTGTGCCCGAGGCGGTCGTGCAGATGGGGGTAAAGACATTTCCCGCTGATGCCGACGGGACCGTTTTGATTCCTTATGGACAAAGCGACCAAACTGTCGACATCCTGCTCCGTACGGCTAGTGGCGGAAACATCGAGCGCTTGGAACATCGCGCGGAGTCGTACAGGCTGGATCTTGGGGTGCTGGTCGATACGCAGCAACTGGTCAGTGGTGCCAGCGCCAGTCTGGCGATGCGGGCTCAACTGCAATGCAATGGAAGCCCGGTGTCGATCGACCTATTGAAGCAGGCCCGCGTGACGATCGAATCGGTCGACGCAGCAGGCATCAGCGCTGTGCAGTCGATCCCTGATCCCAAATTGCTCGACACACTCGAATGGACCCATTCCCTTCTGGTCCCTCAAGGACTCGCTCAGCTGCGCGTCACGCTGGAGGGGCAGGTCGCCAAGGCGACCGGTGGAAGGGAGTTGGTTTCCCAGAGCTGGACTTTGGGGGTGCGGCATCAGGAGCGAACAGCCCAGATCGCCGATTTCTTCCTTCGCCGGCAGCCAGACCAGTGGATCTTGGAGCTGCGTGGAAGAAATGGTGAATTCCTCGCCAAGCGTGCCGTCCGAGTCGCACTCCAGAGTAAAGCCTTGGTCGATCCCATCGTGGTCGAACTGGCGACCGATGACGAAGGCAAGATCGAACTTGGATCGCTACCACAGGTCGAATCGATCGAAGTCCAGAGCGACGCAATCGCGGCGCGCCGGATAATCTTGGCCGACGCAGTGGCAGCCTGGCCAGGACGTCTGATCCTGCAGGAGGGAGAGCGGCTAGTGCTTCCCTGGCAAGGCGATCGAGATCAGGGTGCCAATGCCGCTGCGGGTGATTTGCCGGACTGGAGTCTGATCGAATTGCAGCAGGAATCCTGGTTGTCCGATCGCAAGGAGTTGGTGGCAACAACCGCCACGACGCTGGAGATTCCCAAGTGCCCCGCCGGCAGGTTTCTATTGACCGATCATCGAAGCGGAAGGCGCTGCGAACTCTGGGTTCTTCCGGCGCGCGTCGAAGAAGGGATTCTCCTGAGCGACCATTGGATCGCTCAACCAAGCCTCGCAACCCCTCCCTCCGTACGGCAAGTGCAGGTCGACCCCGACAGGGTGCGTGTCCAGTGGCAAGGCGATCTATCGACCTTGCGCGTCCATGTCGTGGCCACCCCTTGGGCACCCGAAATCGCTGCCGGGCGAGATCTGAATTTGCCACCATTTCCATCGCGTTCTCGGCCTCGAGTCGCTGCGATCTGTCGATGGGTCGACTCCCTTCGAGTCGATGACGAAGTGGAGTACGTCCTGCGGCGCCAGGGGGCGCCCAAGCATCCAGGAAACCTGCTTCCGTCCCCTTCCCTAATCGCGTACCCGTGGGATACAGCCACCGCTGCCAGCTCGCTACAAAAGGCCGAGCTAGGAGATGCAATCCCTGGCTCCGCCGATGCCCCGGCGCCGATGGAGCGAGGGGGGCTTCAAAAGAGCTTGGGTGATGAGAAGGCTCAATCCGCCGCTGGTGAGTCGCTTCGGTCGTTTGAGTTTCTAAAGCAAGGGGCGGTCCTGCTGTCCAATCGAAAGCCGGACGCCGAGGGCTGGATCGAGATCCCGAGGGATCGACTAGCCGGCCAGTCTGGAATCGCCCTGGTGGCGGTCCAGGTGGGGGGCGTCGCAACCCACTCAATCACTCTGGAACCTCAAGCGATTCCGACCGTCGATCTGCGACTGGCATCCTCTTTGCCGCTCGATCAATCCTGGGCGATGCGTCGGCGAGTTCGTCGATTGGAACCAGGCGACAAGCCGATCGAACTGGGGGATCCACGCACCACGCGCGTCCGCGTCTTCAGCTCGTTGGAAGATCTCTTCCGATGGCTGCTGCCCTTGACGGCCAGCCCGCAACTGGCCAGCTTCGAACCGCTGGTGCGATGGCATCTATTGAACGAGCAGGAAAAGGAGCGATTTTGTGCCGAGCATGCTTGCCACGAACTGCATTTGTTTTTGTGGCGGAAGGACCGACCGTTTTTCGATCGCGTGATTCGGCCTGTCCTCGTCGAGAAGCTGGAAAAACAGTTGGTCGATCGATACCTTCTGGAGCTGCCTCTAGAGAAGGATAATCATCTTTGGAACTTTAGTCGTTTCAATGCGCTGGAAAGGGTTCTTCTGGCGTCGCGGCTTCCCGATGTGCGGGACGGGAATCGTCGCTGGCTGGTCCATCGGCTGGAGCAACTGCCACCTTCGGAACCGCTGCAAGCGGAACGATTCCGTAGCGCCATCGCCAGTCAGTCGATCGATATGGTCGCCGGCAAGCGGGTGATGCGAGAGGAGTTTTGGGAATTCGAAGGGTTGAACAGGGGAAGTGTAGCTCAAGAGAGCAAAGACGACTTCTTGGCATTCGACGCTTCTGGCGATCGCATCGATCGATTCGGCCGCCCCGATGCAGAAGGAGAACCCCGTCGCTCCGGCAGCGGTGAGGATCCGCAGCCCATGTTCGGTCTACCTCCCAGCAATCGTGCTGGCGGCCTTGGAGGAGGTGAGGAGGGAAGCGGTGGCATGGGAGGCCTGGGAGCCGCACGAGAGGAGAATCGCCCGGGGGAACCTCCGCGCGACAAACTTGGGCTTGGCAGGATCATGTCCCGCCGAGGACGGCTTAGCGAAGCAGAGCTCTACCGATCGCTAGAGATGACGCGACAGTGGGCCGAGTCGCAGTTCTACCGGACGCCGGTGGAGTTGCAGCAAGCCGGTCAGATTCCCCCCAGCCGCTGGTTGCTGGATTGGCTGGAGGCTAAGCCAGGTCCTTTCCTCCCGGAGTCGATTCTGTCGGTCTCCGGTTCGCTCAGCGAATCGCTCGCACTCCTGGCGTTGGTCGACTTGCCGACCGAGGGAACGCCAGCCGAATTGAGTGTGGCGCAGGGGCAGATTCAGGTCCGTGTCGCACAGCCATCGCTCGCCTTTGTGGAGATTTTGGAGCCAGCGGTCGATCGTCCAGATACGCCGCAATTGCTGATCGGTCAGGAGCTTTACCGTGAAGAGGATCAGGGGCAGAAGGATTCCTCGCCAGTGACTCAAGGTCCGCTGATTCGCGGAGTGGTCTACCGATCGGTTGTCGTGATCACCAACCCCCATTCCCGCCCCCAGACTGCCGAGCTGCTGACGCAGATTCCGCAGGGAGCTGTGGCTTTGCAGGCGGCCAAAGTAGTCGATTCCAAGCCGCTGCCACTTCAGCCTTTTGAGAGTCGCCAGGATAGCCTTCTCTTCTACTTTCCTCTGGCCGGTTCATTCGATCATCTGGGGCCTCAGATTGTGATCGACGGCGCCAAAGCGGGGTCGGGTGTGGCGAGGCGGTACGAGGTGATCGATCAACCCTTGCGCGAGGGGAGGACTTCCTGGAACGACGTTGCGGCCTGGGGTAGTGAGGCAGAGGTGCTGGCGTACCTGCGGGATCGATCGGCGGAAGGGATCGACCTGGGCCGGATTGCGTTTCGAATGAAGGAGAAAGGATTTTTTGATGCTTGCCTGAGGGAGTTGGAGACGCAGGGAGTCTATGCGAATTCGCTCTGGGCCTACGCTCTGGTGCATCAGGATCCCCTCCGTGTGGCGCAGTTTCTTGAGCATCAGTCAGGGTGGATGGAGTCGATGGGGCCATCGACTCGCGGTGGGCTGGGGGAATGGGAGTCTCGCGATCATTACCTCGATCCGTGGCTAGAGTATCTGCCACTGGTCGTCGCCAGACGGCATCCGCTGGGAAGCAGCATCGTCATCCCCAATGAACGACTGGAGGGAGAGTATCGCAGGCTGCTGGTGCGAATTCTCCATCATCCTGCCATCGAAGATCGCGATCGGCTGGAATGCACGGTCTATCTGCTGGCGCAAAACCGCATTGCCGAAGCGATTTCGCAGTTTGAAAAGATCGATCGCGCGCGACTGGATGGCACCCTGTTCTATGACTACCTGGATGCCTATCTCGATTTCCATCGCAAACGGTACGATCGCGCCGTCGAGATCGCCAGCAAGTATCTCGATCTGGGATCGCGGCGATGGCGGGAACGGTTTGCCGAGATCGTACGTCAGGTGCGTCAACGCAATGGCCAGGCAGACGATGCAGTGAATCAGGTGGCTTCCGAAGATGCGGCGAAGTTGGCAGACGATCCGGTGCAGCGTTTGCTTTTGGAGACACGGCAAACGGAACTGGGGGCGATGGCGGACCGTCAACCGGTTGCCAACCTGGTCCAGGAGGAGGGGCGATGGGTCCTCGTTCACCGAAATCTCAGGAAGGTTCAGGTACGCTACTACCTGATCGATCTGGAGATGCTGTTTTCCCGTCGCCCCTTCCTTCAGGAGGAAGCGATGCAGCGAATTCCTATCCGATCCAATCAGGAAGAGTGGTTGGAACTCGATCCGGCTGGGGGCAGAAAGGAACTGAAGATGCCCGAGGGATTGGCCAACCGCACGTTGCGGATCGAAGTGGCATCGGACCGAGTTCTCGATTCCCAATTGGTTTCGGCCAGCGAGCTGCAGGTGGCGATGGTTCCGGCCTACGCAAGGCTTCAGGTGACCGATCGGCAAGGCAAGCCGCTGGAGGAAGTCTACGTGAAGGTCTACGCGCGTCACCGCGATGGGTCGGTCCGCTTCTACAAGGATGGATACACCGATCTGCGTGGGCAGTTCGACTATGGATCGCTGTCGACTCCTGATCTGGATACGGTCGCTCGCTTTTCGCTGTTGATCTCGCACCCGCAAGGAGGCGCTGTACTGCGGCAAAGCGAACCTCCAACGCGTTGACCGAAGGGGTGCGGCGGGTTGCCGGCCAGCAACCTGACGGGAACTGGACAGTCGCTTACAATGGAATTCTGGGAGGCCCGACGGCCGTCGCCGCCTCCGGGGAATGTTCCTCCGCATCACCACTCCGCGTTTCATGAAATGGTTGTTCCATGACCGATTCGGCTACGTTGCATCAGGAACTTCCTAAGTCGCTCGAGCAGATTCGGGATCCCGACAGCGGGAGACCGCTGAGCGAGACAGGGCAGGTCACCGATTGGCAGATTGCTGGTGGGCATGTCCGCTGCCAGTTGGCGCTCACCAGCGCCACGATGCCACTGCGACATTGGATGGTCGATCAGATCACTCAGCGATTCCATGCACAGGCTCAGGGGATCCAGTCGGTTCAAATCGATGTGGTGCAGCGCGACCGTCCTTATCCTGCCATCGGTCAGATCGGCCTGAAGGCGAGGCATGTGATTGCCGTCGGTTCGGGAAAGGGTGGGGTTGGTAAAAGCACGGTCGCCGCATCGCTGGCGCTCGCTCTGGAAAAACTCGGTGCCCGCGTCGGATTGATGGATGCCGATATCTACGGCCCCAGCATCCCGCATCTGTTGGGGCTGTCGGGGCGTCCCGAAATCATCGAAGGGAAAATTCAGCCGATTCGGCTGGGCAAGATGCCTGTTCTATCGATGGGGTTTTTGGTCGAACGGCACCAGGCAGTGATCTGGCGAGGGCCGATGCTGCATGGATCGCTGACGCAGTTCCTGCGTGACACGGCGTGGGGTGAGCTTGATTATCTGGTGATCGACCTGCCGCCGGGCACCGGCGATGTTGTCCTAACGCTATCCCAACTGGTGCCGCTTGCAGGAGCCGTCGTGGTCTGCACACCGCAGGAAGTGGCGTTGCTGGATGCCGACAAAGCGATCGCTATGTTCGATAAAACCAAGGTCCCGCTGCTGGGGCTGGTGGAGAATATGAGCGGGTTTACCTGCCCGGATACCGGAAAGACCTACGCCATCTTTGGCAAGGGTGGAACGCGAGCCAGGGCGGAACAGTTGGGGGTACCGCTGCTGGCTGAGATTCCGATTCAGATGCCGATGAGGGAACTCTCCGACGAAGGAGGGTTGGCTAGAGCCTTGGAGGTTCCTGAGGTAGGTGCCATCATGGAGAATCTGGCGGTTGAAGTCGCCAAGAGCATCGCCGATCAGAACTTCAAACGGCCCGTCGCCGCAGCGCCTCTCCCTGTCCTGGGGTGATGCTTCGACGATTGCTCCGCTGCCACATGGCGGGTCGACTTCCTTTGGGACGACGGAGTGGCTGCCGCTTGGCAGGTGGCAATGGCCCCAACGCAACTTACCTACAGGTGATCAATCCACCATGGCGAACCGAATCGACGGAGACACTTCTACCAACTCCCTCGCCGACTGGCTCACCCAACTCCCCCAGCGGCTGCATGGGCAAGGACCTCAAATCAGTTTCCGCGATGCCCCGGTGGTGGAGGCAGCTCTCGAACTAGCGAGGATGTTGCAGCGACGAGCGATGGAATTGCAGACGCCTCAGGAGAAACGACAGCAGGCGGAACTGGACCGGATGATCCAGCATCCTGGCGACAAAGCCACCTTGACCCAGTTCACCGACCAGGGCTTTCGCAGCCAGTCGGCGAATCGATCGGTCGACCAATTGGTCCACATTCTCGATGTTCAGGGTGTGCCGCGATTCTTCGGATCGATCGACTGGACGCTGATGAAAGGCTTTCAGTCGTTTGGTGGCTACCTTCCCGGGGTCGCCGTCCCTCTGGTCAAGGAGAAGATGCGGCGCGAAACGGCGAACGTGATTCTTCCAGCCGAAGAGGCGATGCTTCGGGAGCATCTGAAGGAAAGGCGATCCGAAGGGGTTCGGATGAACGTCAACTTCCTGGGGGAAGCCATCCTGGGAGAGAAGGAAGCACAGCGACGCCTGGAGGGGTATCTGGCCAGTCTCCAGCTGCCCGAAATCGAATGCGTTTCGGTGAAGATCTCGACCCTCTACTCGCAGATCTCGGCGCTGGCCCGAAGGTCGACGCTGCGAGTTCTAGGGGAGCGGCTGGAGTGGTTGTACCGTGCGGCGCTGAAGGAAACGTTCCAGCAGAAAGATGGCACCAAGACGACCAAGTTTGTCTACCTCGACATGGAAGAGTACCGCGACATGTGGTTGACGGCCGAACTCTTCATGCGGACGCTCGATCAACCCGGGCTGGAGCAGGTGCGAGCAGGGATCGCTTTGCAGGCCTACCTCCCCGACTCCTTCTTGGTCCAGGAGGAGATCACTCGCTGGGCGATGGAACGACGCAAGCGAGGCGGTGGGCCGGTGACGATTCGCGTCGTCAAAGGGGCCAATATGGAGATGGAGCGGGTGGAGTCGAGCGTGAGAGGTTGGCCGCAAGCTCCTTACAAGATCAAGCTGGAGACCGATGCCAACTACAAGAAAATTGTGCAATACGGAATGGAGCCCGCGCGGTTGGACGCGGTGCACTTGGGGATCGCATCGCACAATCTGTTTGACGTCGCGTATGCCCTCGTGTTGGCAACGCAGGTCCAGGCCGGCCCGCGCGTTCAGTTCGAAATGCTGGAGGGGATGGCCAATCACCAGCGACGCGCCTTGTTCGAAGCGACCAAGCGACTGCTGCTTTATGCCCCTGCCTGCCATCGCGAGGAATTCATCAACGCAATCGGCTACCTGATCCGGCGACTTGATGAAAACACCGGTCCCGACAACTTCCTCCGCCATGCTTTTCGCATCACCGTCGATGGATCGACCTGGAAGCGACTGGAAGGTGGGTTTCTTGAATCGCTGAGGATGGTCGACACGATTTCCAACCAGCCCCGCCGCACTCAGGACCGCCGGTCAGCTCCCTGCCAGCCACGACCTCCCGTCCAGTGGCAGCAGCTAGAGAATGAGCCGGATACCGATTTTTCACTCCGGCAGAACAGCCTTTGGGCTGAAGAAATCGTCGCCCGTTGGGAAGCACGTCGAGACGCTCATGCAACCGAAATTCCCGTAGTCATCGCCGGCAGGCAGGAAACAGGGGAAGGGGTGCTGGTGGAGTCGATCGATCCATCGAGGCCCGAGGGGGTGGCAGCTCGTTACCGGCAGGCTTCCGAGAAGCAATTGGGGCTTGCAGTCCAGTGCGCTTCGGCCGACCCGGCTGGCTGGAGAGCCGCTTCGCCCGAACATCGGTATGGGGTGCTGCGAGCGGTGGCGCAGCAGTTGCGGGAGCGGCGTGGAGATCTGATGGGGGCCGCACTGGTCGATGGCGGGAAATCGCTAGCCGAAAGCGATCCGGAAGTCAGCGAAGCGATCGATTTTGTGGAGTTCTACGCCCGCTGTGCGCTCGATCTGTTCCAAGATCGATCGTTGGGGGCTCAGCCCCGCGGCGCCGTCCTGGTGGTCAGCCCCTGGAATTTTCCGATCGCCATTCCCTGTGGAGGGATTGCTGCAGCGCTGGCGGCAGGCAATACGGTCCTCCTGAAACCGGCTTCCGATACCGCGCTACCTGCCTTTCTCCTGTGCGAAGCATTTTGGGCGGGAGGAGTTCCCCGCGAAGCGCTCCAGCTGGTCCCCTGTTCGGGCCGCTTGGCGGGATCGCAACTTCTGGGACGCCCCGAAATCGATACGGTCATCCTTACCGGTGGCACCGAAACGGCGGTCAAAATGCTGGGGGATCATCCACGTCTGCGATTGTTCGCCGAGACAGGGGGAAAGAACGGCACGATCGTTACCGCGCTGAGCGATCGAGACCAGGCGATCAAAAATGTTCTGCACTCAGCATTCTCCCACTCGGGCCAAAAATGCAGCGCCACCTCGCTGCTCCTTTTGGAGGACGAAGTCTTTCACGATCGCGCCTTTCGCGACCAGTTGGTCGATGCAGTGGCCAGCCTTCGCGTCGGATCGGTCTGGAAGCTCTCTACCAAGATGGGGCCATTGATCCGTCCGCCTGAGGGAGCCTTGCTGCGAGGACTGAAGGAACTGGAACATGGGGAATCATGGGCTTTGATCCCAAAGAATCTGGACGACAACCCTTGCCTTTACAGCCCGGGTATCAAGTGGAACGTGCAGCGTGGATCGTTCACTCACCTAACAGAGCTGTTTGGTCCCGTGCTGGGGGTGATGCCGTTCCGAAAACTGGAGGAAGCGATCGAGCTAGTGCATCAGACCGGATATGGGCTGACCAGTGGCCTAGAGAGTCTGGATGATCGCGAGCAAACAGAGTGGCGCAGGAGGATGCGAGCAGGGAATCTCTACATCAACCGTCCAACCACGGGTGCTGTGGTGCTCAGGCAACCTTTTGGCGGCCTGGGGCGCAGCGCCTTCGGTCCAGGTATCAAAGCTGGTGGGCCGAATTACGTTGTCCCATTAGTCCGCTGCCATCCCCCAGAAAATGTCCAGCTGCCTCCCAGCAGTGGTCCGCAGCTCCCGTCGCTCAAGACGCTCTGGAATACTCTCCATCGGCCATCCAACGCAGAAGCCTTTGTGCAATTGAGCGGACAGAACCGGCAGGAATGGAATCGTCTGCTACAGGCGATTCTCGACTATGACCGCGTCGCCAGGGAAGAGATCCGTCAGGAACATGACACGCTGCGGCTTTTAGGGCAGGATAACTTCCGACGGTACCTTCCGATGCAGCGCGTCCGTCTGCGGGTAGGTCCCGAAGATCGGCTGTGGGAGGTGCTGGCTGCCGCCTCAGCCGCTGTCGCCACCGGGGCTCGCATCACCATCTCAAGACCCGTCGATCTGCACGATGAATGGGAAGCATGGATGGAACAGTGGACGCAGGATTGGGGTGCCGATATCGAGTTCGTCGAAGAGACCGATCAAGTCTTCCTTGGGGCGCTTGTTGGAGGGCAGGCGGACCGCGTCCGCGTGCTCCGGCCAGGGTCGCTGGCACTGGCAATCCTACAGACGGCGATCGAGCATCATGTGCCGGTGGTCGATGAGCCGTTGCATGCTTCAGGGCGGATCGAATTGCTTTGGTATGTCCAGGAACAGAGCGTGTCGACCGACTACCATCGTTATGGCAACCTGGGTGTGCGAGCGACGGAGGCACGGCGCGAACCGACCTGAGTGTTGGTGCCCAATGCACCTCCCAAGCCGGTCGATGGAAGCGGCTGCGCCCGCCGACCGATAACTCTTGCGATGGCATGCGTCTATTTGCCAGTCGCTTCCGAGGCGGGCTGCTGCTGTCCGGCTGGCTCCAGGGATGGCATAGGCACTGGCGTGGGGTTCAGGTGCAGCGCAAGGTACTCGGTGCGGAGCCGTCCGTAGGTTCCACCGATCCCGTGGTCGAACTGCGGATAGATCATCATGTCGAATCGCTTGTTGGCATCATGAAGCGCCTTGGACAGTTGCCAGGTGTTGGAAGGGTGGACATTGTCATCGACCAATCCATGTACCATGAGCAGCTTGCCACGAAGTTGTGATGCATATTCCATGCAGGACCCCAGGCGGTACCCCTCAGGGTTTTCCTGCGGCGTGCGCATGTAACGCTCGGTGTAGATCGTGTCGTAGTTTTTGAAGTTGGTCACCGGAGCGCCGGCCACCGCGACGTGGAAGAGGTCGGGATAGCGCAGCACGGCCAGAGCGGCCATATAGCCGCCATAGGAGTGCCCGAAGATGCCGACGCGCTTGCCATCTACCCAAGGCTCAGCCGCCAGATGGCGGACGCCCGCCGCTTGGTCATCCAGATCGACGCCACCCAGCCTCTGATAGGTCGCTGACTCGAACGCCTTCCCGCGTCCTGTGGTGCCTCGATTGCCGATCTTTGCCACCACGACTCCTAGTTCACAAAGAGGATTGCCGGCGCTGTAGCGGCACTGAAGCCCCTGGGAGGCGGGGCCTCCGTAGACATCGATCACCAACGGGTACGTGCGGGTGGGGTCAAAATGAGCCGGCTTTTGAAGGATCCCGTGCAGCGTGGTGGTGCCGTCGGTGGAGGAAAAAGTAAACCACTCGGCAGGCGCCAGTCCAACTTGGCGCGCTGCATCAGCCGATCCTTCGGCAAGCACCCATTCCCCCTGTTCCATTCCATAGACCAAGGTGCTGGGCGGGGTGTCGACCATCTCCCGCACGGCAACAACATGTCGATGATCCGGGGAGACTTGAAATCCGGTGTGATGAAGTGGTGATCTGGTGATCCGTTGCGTCTGCGTGCCGTCGAGCCGTACGCGGTGCAGTTGAGCGGCGTACGGATTGCTGTCGCTGAAGGCGGTGTAGTAAAGCCATCCAGCAGCTTCATCCAACTGCACCAGCTCACCACAAGGGTAGGGAACATCTGGGGTCAGGTCGGCCAAGTGACGGCCATCCAGATGCCGAAGCTGAAATCGCTTCCATCCATTCGACTCGGTCTCCCAGACGAAACGCTGGCCATCTTCCAGAAAGCGGATGGTCGGCGCATTCTCCTGCCATGTCGACTGCTTCTCCGATACCACGACGCGCTGTCGCAGCGTCACGAGGTCGATGGCGATCCAGTCGAGCACATCCTGGCGGCGGTTGGTGCGATGGACCAGAAGCTCCTTCCCATCCGGCGAGAACTGAATCCGGTAGAGGTACTGCCGCGGTTCGCCAGGGATATCGATTTTTCGCTGAGTGCCGCTGGCGAGATCGTAAAGCCAGAGAAACACCTCGGGATTGCTGTCGCCCGCTTTGGGATATCGGGAAGCAAGAATCGTGGTGTAGGAATCCAAGTTCCCACCCGTCAAGTAATAATCCTGCATCCCCTCTTCACGCACTTCGTAATAGGCGAGAGTCTGGCTGTCAGGCGACCACCACATCGCATCCTGCTGAAACAGTTCTTCTCCGTAAACCCAGCAGCATGTTCCATATCGTCGTCGCTCGGTCCCATCGGTGGTCACCGCCACCGGGAAACGTCCTTCGACCTGTCCAGAAGGTTCCAGCCAAAGGTTGTTCTCGCGATGGACTGCCCTCCACTGGCCGTCGGGAGAGACTTCTTCCGTGCGTTGCTGGGCGCGGCCTACGGCAGCGCGACCTCGAGTCCCCCTTCCGGGATTGGGGGGAGGGGATGCCGGGGGCGCAGCGTCGGCTTCCGATACCTCTCCGGTCGCTGCATCCCACCGCTTTCTCTTCCCTTCGGATCGGAAGGTCAGTCCACTTCCGTCGGCATCCCAACTAGCCGCCTCGATCCGTCCACCAGGCTGCAATTGGCGCATCTGCTGCGACAACCGGTCCATGCGTGACATCCCCTCGGCATGGCGAGCCAGATCCGAATGGGGAACGGGATCTTCTCCACGGAGTGGCGCGATCAGGCGGATGGAGTCGAATTGCGATTCCTGCAGCAGCATTCCAATCGCCAGCACTCCAAAGAGTGCGTGCCCAACCGTCCAAGAACCATTGCGTCCGACGAAAGCCATGATGACTCCTGTTTCCTTGCCGATACCCTGGGAATCGGTCCGGTGGCAGATCCAATGAAAAGGGAAGCTTCCCGCAGGGGAAGCATCCCTCGATTTCTAACCTCTGGAAGGCTGACTGGCCAGTGGCAAGCCGCCATCGGATCGACTAGGTTTCTTCCCGTTTTGGAAGTCCGATGAACGGTCATGCGGTAGGAATCAGCAATTCGGCACGCAACGTTCATCCCTAGCCTTCCGATGAGGAGGTAACCGCAGTGCAGGGAGAGTCGATGGGAGGCATAGTCACCCTCACCGGCCAGAATGGCCTTCGATCCCTACCGCAAAAGGGCAATGCCTGCACCCGAAAGATCAGGAAGAGGTCCCGGGATGAGCCGACCGCAATCCAACACGACCTGTCGACCGATCGATTGCAGCGAACTGGGGCGGGGGCAAGTCAACCGGGACGGGATGTCGAACCTTTATGGGGATGCGGAGGGGAGAGCCAGCTTCTTTTTTCGAAGCATTTCTATTGCCTCCAAAGTCCGAGCGTTGTCCGAGTTGAGTTCGGCAAGTGCGGCCAGAAATTCGGTTTGCTTCGATTCCGGGAGTTGCTCGAGCGAATGCGCCATCCAACGCTGGAGTTCCTCAAAGGGTTGGTCGTTCTCTTGGTCGATTGGTGTTTGCTGGGCCTGGGTCCAATGCCGCACTGCGGCGACCAATCCAGCCTCTTGTGAAGTGAGGTTGGCTTCCTGGGGTCCAAAGACTGTCAGGAAGGCTCGCATTTTGGAGTCGGCTTGCCATGGGGAGCGGCGAAGCGTTTCCTGGCAGGCCAAGAACATCTGTTCGATTGGGCTGGGAGCCTGCTGAGGGTCGCGAAGTCGACTCGTTATTTCGCGCTCCGCCTGTCGAAGTTCGAGTGCCGAGAGCATCTTGCGGACCGCCGGTTGCCTAGGGTCCATCGGCTGTTCCAGTAGCCAAGAATTCAACCAAGTCTGATGCTCGCGGATGACAGAAAAGTCTTCCTGTTGGAAGGCAGCCATCGTCTTCTCGAGGATGACATCGTCGCTGGGAAGTCGTGCCCATTGTCTCCATCCCCAGAAGCCGACCGCAAGCGCCAGGAGGAAAAAGACGATTGACGTCCAGTGCCAACCCTCCGCTTCCCATTCGTATTCCTTCTTCTTCTTTCTTTCTTGACGCTTCATCTCCTCCAGCGTCGTAAACTCCGACTTCCGCGACAAAGCCAACTCCGCTTCAGTCGGCTCGGGCATCAGTTTGCTGGGGGATGCGGCCAGTGTGGCAGCGGTCCCTTCCAAGGACTCCTTGGCGGCATGGGAGGGAGGGTCTCTATTTGGATCCGCGATGCGGGTCGAGAAACCTGTCTGATCGCTCCTCATGTCAATTTGCTTTTCCCGAAGTACGCTGGCCGAATCGATCGACGAGGGCTCGATTGGGACAACAGCCTGTGGTTGCTCCGGAGAAGCTAGGTGAGCGGACGGTTTCTCTCCTTGTCCGTCCCCCACCGGATCGGCCACTCGATCCAATCCGTGTCGAATGGCGCGCACGCGATTGCCGATGACCAGGGCGGTGGGAGGACGCTTGGCTGGATCCTTCTGCAGGAGTTCGTGGATCAAGCCTTCTAGTGCTTCGGGGGTCTTGGGTGCAAGGGTCCGGACCGGCGGAAAATGCTCGTACCGAACCGAATAAAGCACTTCGGGAACCGATCGCCCGACAAACGGTGGTCTACCAGTCAGAGCGAAGTAGGCGATGCTGCCGACCGAGTAGAGGTCGCTCTTGCTGGTCACTGCTTTGCCCTCGGCCTGTTCGGGAGGCATGTAGTCGGCAGTGCCGACGATACTGCCTGCTGCGGTCATTTCCTCACCGCCAAAAAACTTGGCGATTCCAAAGTCGGCCAGCTTCACATTGCCTTCTGGGTCCAGCATGATGTTGGCCGGTTTCAGATCGCGGTGGATCACTCCTTGATCGTGCGCCGTTTTGAGCGCCGCACACATCTCGGATATCAGTCGGCAGACGTCGCGCCACTGCATCGGTCCATCCCGTTTGATTCGGTGGTGAAGGCTTTCCCCTTTCACGAACTCCATCGAATAAAAAAGCTTTCCTTTTTCTTCGCCATATCCGATCAATTGAATGATGTGCGGGTGCTGGAGTTTCTTAAGCGTTTCCACCTCGGCGGCAAACCGCCTGCGAAAGCGTTCCTGATCGGCAAGGGAGTTGGCGATCACCTTGATCGCTACTGGCTGACCGGTCTTGGCGTGGGTTCCTTGGTAGACAATCCCCATGCCCCCCTGCCCCAGCACTCGATCGACCTTGTAAGGACCGAGGAAATCCGATGGCGCCTCGGGAATCGCGCCTGGGTCAACCGGATCGGAAGATGTCATGGGAGGTTCCTTCATGCGGATCTATGCTTCCCAGGCATTCGGTGAACACCAAACAGGAGTTCATCCGGAACGGCCTGAGCGGACGATGGTGGTCGATCGGCGGCTGCGCGAGGCGGGGCGTATTCCCAGGGGGCAAGTGGCGACTTGGTCGCCCGCATCTTGGGAAACGCTTCGTCTGGTCCACGACCCTGGTTATCTCGAAAAACTGAAGCAGTTCGCCTCTCCCGAGCCGACTTGGATCGACAAGGAGACGATTCTCTCGCCGAGGTCCTTTGAGGTCGCCTGCCTCGCCAGCGGTGCGGTGATCGACGCGGTCGACCGGATGACGTCGGGGGAGGCTCCACTTGCCTTCATCGCCTCACGGCCTCCAGGCCACCACGCGCTTGCCGATCGCGCCATGGGCTTCTGCCTCATCAATCATATCGCCGTAGGCGCCCGGTACGCGATAGAGCACCACCGATTCCATCGTGTTTTGATCGTCGATTGGGACGTTCACCACGGCAATGGCACGCAGGCGATCTTCTGGGAAGATCCTTCTGTTGGCTTCTTTTCGATGCACCGCTGGCCGTTTTATCCTGGAACCGGCAGTCGAGAGGAGACTGGAAGTGGGCGGGGCTTGGGTCTGACAAAGAACCTCCCCCTGGCCTACGGCACACCGGCGCACCAAGTCGTGGATCGCTTCTGCGAAGAAGTCTCGCAATTCGCCGACCGGATCCAGCCAGAACTGATCCTGGTCAGCGCCGGTTTCGACGCCCACTGGGAGGATCCCCTGGGTGGGCTATCGCTAGAGCTTGAGCATTTCCAGCAGATGGCAAAGCACCTCCGTCAGCTCGCTCAACGCCACACCCAGGGCCGCCTGCTGAGTCTGCTGGAGGGAGGGTATCATCTAAAAAATCTTCCCGATCTGGTGCTAGCCCATCTGGATGCGCTCGATGGGGTGAGCTTCGGGGAATTGCCCGACAACCCCCGGGGGACTTGATCTTCCTGGTACGGTCCGATCGTCGTCGATTGGTTTACACTGGAGGCAGGATCGATCGAGAAGTGGTTGGCAATGGAGAGGATCAGAAGAACGATGGAACGGGCCTTTCGGTTGGAATCGTGGCTAGGTGTCGATCAGGATCCCTCATGGTTAGGTGCCGGTCAGCAACCGGTGGTCTCTCAGGGGGAAGGGCCCAGTGGCTCTCTTCCGCTTTCCGACCAAATGTTGCGGGAGTGGTCCAGTGGCGATCTGTTTGGCTGGACCCAGAACGCAGGGATGGGCTGGCCTCCCAGCAAGATGCTGGGACCACAGTTTCTTCTGCTGAGCACCCAGGGGGGGATCCGCGCCGAGGATGGCAGCCCTGTGGCGCTCGGCTATCACACGGGGCACTGGGAGGTTGGCCTGCTGATGCGCGAGGCAGCGCGATGGATCGAGCAATCGGGAGGAGTGCCTTTTGCTGGGTTCGTCAGCGATCCTTGCGACGGTCGCACCCAGGGGACGACCGGCATGTTTGATTCGCTTCCCTATCGCAACGATGCAGCGATCGTGCTGCGTCGCCTGATCCGTTCTCTGCCGACAAGGCGTGGCGTGATGGGGGTGGCCACCTGCGACAAGGGGCTCCCCGCGATGATGATCGCTCTCGCCGGATCCAGCCAGCTTCCATCGGTTTTGGTTCCGGGTGGTGTCACTTTGCCAGCCAAGGGAGCGGAGGATCTTGGTAAGGTCCAGACGATCGGAGCCCGTTACTCGCATGGAGAGATCTCCCTGGAAGCGGCTGCGGAAGCGGGCTGCCGCGCCTGTGGTTCTCCAGGTGGAGGTTGCCAGTTCCTTGGAACCGCAGCCACCAGCCAGGTCGTCGCCGAAGCGCTCGGGATGACGGTCCCCCATGCAGCACTCGCCCCCAGCGGACAGCCGCTTTGGCTAGAGACCGCTCGACGCAGCGCCCAGGCGCTCTGGGATATGCACCAACGAAAAGAGAAGCTCGCCGATTTCCTCACCGACGATTCGTTCCACAATGCCCTGGCGGTTCACGCCGCCTGCGGCGGATCGACCAATCTACTGCTGCATATTCCCGCCGTCGCCCATGCGGCCGGTCTGCGCCGTCCCGACGTCCAGCAGTGGCGCGCCATCAACCTCCAGGTGGCACGTTTCGTCGACTGCCTTCCCAACGGACCTGCCTACCATCCGACGGTCCGATTATTTCTTGCTGGCGGGGTTCCCGAGTTGATGTGGCACTTGCGGGAATTGGGGGTGGCGCGCTGCGATGCACGCACGATCACTGGCGAAACTTGGCACACCATTCTCGATGCCTGGCATCGATCTCCTCGCCGCGCCCAGTTGCGAAAGAGGCTTCTCGAGAACGACGGGGTCGATCCCGATCAGGTGATCTATCCCCCCGCAGCGGCTCGCGCCGCTGGAATGACCAGCACCGTTTGCTTCCCTGTCGGCAACCTCTGCCCCGAGGGCTCGGTCATCAAATCGACCGCCATCGATCCCAGCGTGATCGATCCAGATGGGGTCTACCGCAAACAAGGGCCGGCGCGCGTGTTCACCACGGAGAAAGAAGCGGTCGCAGCGATCAAGGGGCAGCACCCGCGCCCGATCCGGCCAGGAGACATTTTGATTCTGATCGGACGTGGTCCGCTGGGATCGGGTATGGAAGAAACCTACCAAGTCACCAGCGCCCTGAAGCACCTCTCCTGGGGCAAGGAGGTGGCGGTGGTCACCGACGCACGATTTTCCGGGGTCAGCACCGGTGCCTGCATCGGTCACGTAGGCCCCGAGGCGTTGGCTGGGGGACCGATCGGCCGCGTCCGCGATGGCGATTGGATTGCGATCCAGATCGATCGCATTCAATTGACCGGCAGCGTCGATATGGTCGGCTCTGTCGACCAGCGGCTCGATCCCGACCAAGCACACCAGTTGCTGGCCTCCCGAACCGCTCACCCTGCCCTGCAGCCCGACCCACGGCTCCCTGACGACACGCGCCTATGGGCCGCACTGCAACAGGTTGGCGGTGGCACCTGGGGCGGCTGCGTCTACGATGTCGATGCGATCGTCGAAACGCTGGAAGCAGGCCGTCAGGCCCTGGCCGATCGCAAGGCCGATCAGCGGTAAATCCGATTGCGGCCAGGACCACCATCGAGCAGGCTGTCGAAGCGGTCGCCATAGAGCCAATCGTCTCCCAAGCCTCCCAGAAGCTGATCGATTCCCGCTTCACCCCATAGACGATCGTTCCCATCGCCTCCTTCCAGGCGATCGTTGCCCATGCCACCATAGAGCCAGTCGTGACCCGATTGCCCTAGGAGCTGGTCTGCCCCCGACTCACCAAACAGCCAATCGTCCCCGTCGCCTCCATCCAGAAGATCATCGCCACTGCCACCGTAGATCCGGTCGTTGCCCGCACCGCCAAAAAGTCGGTCGGTCCCCTGGTAGGCATAAAGGAAATCGTTCCCTGCATCGCCGTGCAGTTCGGTGCTGCCCCCTCCGGCATACAGCTGATCATTCCCATCACCCCCGCGGATACTCGATGGCAGCAAGATCGCTCTGGCGATCAATACCCAGTCGTGACCTGCCGCAGCATCGATCGAAATGCCTGTCAGGGCGTTCTGGTCGAATCTCCCTTGCCGGACGCCATTGACGGTCACCTGCACTTGGCCTGCGATCCGTTCGACCAGGATGCGGTCCGGACCCGCAGTGCCTCGCACCGTCAAGATGCCGCCGATCACCGCGACCGTCGCGGGGGTTGGAGCTGGAATGTCCATTCGCTGACTGGTCGCCAAGCCAACGGATCGGCCCATCGAGAGCCCCAGTTCGTTATCGAACCTCCAATGGATCCCACCATACAGTCGACTGTCGGCGGACTCCTGAGCCGCTTGGTCGACGGAGCTATAGGAGCGAGCCGCTGCGGTTGGGTTCTCGCTGGGAGCGGTGAAAGGGAGCTGGCTGGTGCCGAAGAAACGAGTGAGCACCGACGCCATCGCGCCACTGAAAGTGGCATGGCCCGAAGTGTAGCTGGGGAAGTTCGGAGTGGTCAGAAGGGGAGTCCATGCTGGATCGGCCTGGGTGGCTGCATTGCCATCGTCGGCCGCTTTGCGGATCCCTGTGATGGGTCGCCAGAAATCAGACTGATATTTGATATCCCAGCAAGCGATCGCTGCATCCGCCAGTGCAAGATTGAGGATCGCCATCAGACGTGCATTTTCCGAAAGCGTCGTACCACGGCTTTCGGCAATCGTCCTGGCGATCAGATTCAGGTGCCCTGGCGGCGTCGCCGTACCCGCTCCATTCGCCCAAAAATTAGCGATCTGAGTCTGATCCGGGGTCCGCGTCAAACTGGTGGCACTGCCGATCAGCTTGACCTCATCGAAGGCGGCAGTGTACTGCGCACTGGTGAGGGCAGGCGATGGACCTGGGCGAAAAGCGCTACCGCTGGAAATCGCGAAGGGACGCACCCCAGGCCATTGTGGCAGAAGCGCAGGAGCCAGTGCTGGAGGAGTCGGCTCCCATTTGCCAGGCTGTCCGCTAGGTGTGTAAGTCACCGTACTTTGCGACCCATCATTGCTCCTAGCCGCAAGCATCGCGTCGGCTGCCCGACTACCTGCAGCGATTCCTGCCTGCTTGTCGAGCCCTTCGGGGACCTTTGCCAGCCACTCCTGTCGATTGGCCTGGAAGTTGGCGACTTGAGCTGGAAACAGACTCGACAGCACCCGCGTTGCCGCCTCCGCGATCGCAGCTTCCCTGGATGCCGTGGGAGCCGCCGCCGGTACGGAAAGGTAGGTCCCATTTCGCTGGTCGATCGATTCCACAGCGTCATAAACCGCCCCATGCAGCATCGCCAAAGCCCTGGATGCAACCGGAGGCGAGGTCCTGTCGGTGCGAATGGCTTCCAAGGCTTCATCGTTCCAATCGAAGATCGGATCGGCATGCATCAAACTGCGATGTTCCAATCCCTCCAGTCTTAGAACACGCCAGGGACTCGGTGCCGTTCGTCTTCTGCTGCTCATCTTCGTCGCTCACCATTCCGTAGTCTCAATTCTCGACTCCACACAGCTTCAGCCTAATCGAACCGTGAGTTCGGCGAGAATAGAGGCAAGCGTGAAAAATGGAATCGACTGCCCGCCTCCTTCAAAAACCTGCCATCCACTGCTGCGCCAAGATCTAGGATGACGGGGATGCCTCTATTTGAGGGGGTTTTGAGCTAAAACAGAGGAGATTGCGAGCGAGATTCCCCAATCGCCCTGGTACCATTACGATGGTGCGGATCGCCATGTTCATCCCAAATGGGATGGAGTGACGCTCATCGGACTGACCCAGATTAGCGATGAGCTTTCCATCCCTGTCATCGAAGCATGAAGGAGACATTTTTTGGGTCCCTCCCTCCTTTCTCGCCTTGGAATTCAGTCGAAATTGCTTCTGGTCATGCTTCTGCTGACGCTGCTTTCGGTCGGGACGATGGGGGCCCTCGGCTACCGGTCAGCTCGGGCCACCCTGCGCGAAGGGGCACTCAAGCAGCTGGATGCGGTGCGCCACGCGAAGTCCAGCGCCCTTCGCGCCATGCTGACAGCGTTGCGAAATCAGGTGCAGGCTCTTTCCGACAGCCAGATCGTCGTCGACAGCACGCTGGCATTTCGTCAGGCCTTCGCCGCCGCACGCAACCAGCCTTTGGCTGCCGAACAATTGCAGAGGCTTCGTCTGTTCTATCAGGAGCAATTTCTGCCCGAACTTGCAAAGACTCGCGTCGGTACGCCGGTGCTGGAACAGTACCTGCCAGAGGGTCGCGCAGAGCAGTGGTTGCAATACTTCTATCTGGCGGATAACCAGCATCCCTACAACCAGAAACGCAACTTGGTCAGCGCGCCTCTGGAGTCGACCGGATACGACGCCGTCCACCAGCAGTACCACCCGCGTCTGGTGCGCGCATCGCAGCTGTTTCAGTTTGATGACATCCTGCTGATCGATGCCGAAACGCTCGACATTCTTTACTCCGTCGAGAAGCAAACCGAGTTTGCCACCAACCTCGAAACTGGCCCGTACTCCAACACACTGCTTGCAGCTGGCGTCAAGAAGATGATCAAGGCCCGGGACCGCGACGACTTCAAAATCGTCGACTTTGAGCCCTACGCACCGGCTCTGGGCTTGGGAGAGGGGTTTGCACTGAGCCCCATTTTTGATGGCCCGGAAATGATTGGGGTCTTGGTCTTGCAGTTCCCCAGTTCGAAGTTTACCGAAGTGATCACAGGGAATTTCGGATGGGAGAAAGAGGGACTGGGCAAAACGGGCGAATGCTATTTGGTCGGTCCTGATTACACCTTCCGCAGTCGTAGTCGCTTCATGGTGGAAGATCCCAAAGCCTTTGTGGCCGAAATGCGCAGTCGCGGAATCAATAAATCGGTAGTCGACCAGATCGAGAAACAGCAGTCGGTCGTCAATGTTCTGGAAGTGCGCAACGACAGTGTCCGCAATGCATTTCAAGGGAAGGAGGGAATCCATGAGACGCTCGACTATCGCGGTCAGCCAGTCCTCAGTTCCTATGGCTCCCTGGAACTCGATTCGCTTCGCTGGGCGGTGATCGCCGAAATCGACAGTGAGGAGGCGTTTCGACCGATCCGCGAATATGCACGATCGGCCATTCTGCTAGGATCCGGGCTGGTCCTTGGATCCAGCCTCCTGGCGATCGGTTTGGCTCATCTCCTCAGCCGTCCCCTGCGACGTCTCACCGAAGGGGCACGAAGAATTGGACGCGGCGATACTTCCGTCCGCATCCCCGTCATTGGTACCGACGAATATGCCGAGGTGACCGAGGTCTTCAATGAGATGGCAGGCAGCCTGCGGACGCAGACGAAGCAACTGGAGGCAAGGGTTCAGGAGAATCAGGAATTGCTCCTGAATATCCTTCCCGAACCGGCGGTGGCCATGCGGCGCGAAGGCGATGAGAAAGCGACCAAACAATTCGCGGACGTTTCGGTGCTGATGGCCGAGATCGGAGGGCTGGAGGCGCTCGGAGAGAAAATGGACGAGAGCCGTGCGATGAACCTGCTGGGGGATCTGGTGACAGTCTTCGACGAAGTGGCCGAACGGGTGGGAGTCGAAAAGGTCCGGACGATTGGCGCTTCCTACCTGGCAGTCTGCGGGCTTTCGATTCATCGACCCGATCACCTCAATCGAATCCTTCAGTTCGCCAAGGAGATCACCGAGGTGGTCAACCGAGTCAATCGCGAACATCAGACGCAACTGACCATCGGGATCGGAGTCAACACGGGGCCGGTGGTTGGTGGTGTCGTCGGGCGCCGGAAATTCCTCTATGACCTTTGGGGCGATACCGTGAATCTGGCCAGTCGCTTGGCTCGCAGCGGAACCCCCGCGATTTTGGTCACCAAAGATGTCTACGAGAAGACCAAGGATCTGCTTTCCTATCGACCCGGTTCCCCAATGGAAGTCCCTGGCAAAGGATCGCTCGCTCACTGGCAACTCGATCCCTCCGATTCCTGATCGCTCGATTCGACTTCTTGGTGCTCCCCAGCGATCCCCTGTCCCCCATAGCGCGAACGGTTTTCATCATGGAAACGCTTTGGCAGATCTCTCAAGACCAGCTGATCCCCGCGATCGCTCTGATTGTCGGCTTTCCTCTTCTGATGATTCTTTCGAATGAGTGGATCCGAGCGTCCGAGGCAAGGGGAAGCAAGCTTCTACCTACCGCGCGTTCGATCCGGCGCTTGGTGATCCCGACACTTGCGATCTGGGTTTTTCTGCGCTGGGTAGCCAAACTGCCCGATGATCATCTGGCGGTGCGGATCGCTGCGACCTTCTTTTGGATCAGCATCCTGATCGCCGTTCTGAACCTGACCAACGATGCGATCTTCGGGAACGCGAATCTGGAGTCCTGGCAGGGACGGATTCCGAAGTTCTTTCGAGACCTGACTCGCCTGGCCTTGATCGCTTTGGGTGCTGCGATCATCTACTCGCTGGTCTGGAACCAGAACATCAGTGTCGCTCTGACAACGCTGGGACTGGGAAGCATTGTGATCGGCCTGGCCTTGCAGGAGCCGCTGGGAAACATCGTCTCGGGGATGATGCTGCTGTTCGAGCGGCCGCTGAATATCGGCGATTGGGTCAATGTCGGAGGTGTCGTCGGCAAGGTGATCGAGATCAATTGGCGGTCGGTCCATATCCAGACTCCCACCATGGAGATGCAAATCGTCCCCAATGTGTCGCTCTACAAAGATGCGTTCACGAACCTCTCCCGCCCCACCACCATGCGGACCGACCTCTATGAAGTCGGATTTTCCTACGACCATCCGCCCAACCGCGTCAAGCAACTGCTGCTACAGATGCTCAAAGAAACGCCAGGGGTGCTGAAAGACCCACCACCTCGAGTTCGAACCGTCAACTACGCCGATTTCTCGATCATCTACCGATTGATCTTTTCGGTCGAATCCCAGGAGATGCTCCCTGCAACGCGTGACGAAGTGATCACCCGCATCTGGTACGTCGCCAAGCGCGAGGGGCTGAATATCCCCTTCCCGATTCAGTTGGAATACGGTCCAAGCGAGTCGATCAGCACGCCGGAGCCAACGGTGGAAGAGCGACTGGCGGGCTATCCGCGTTTCCAGTCGGCGCTGGTCCCAGGACTGCGCGCTCATCAGGAACCACGCACCAAGCAATACGCCGCTGGGGAAGTGCTGTTGAGGGCTGGGGAGCCCAGTCATGGCATCTCCCTGATCGTTTCTGGCGAAGCTGTGGTGCAGGCGATTGGAGGCGACGGAAATCCAATCACCATCGATACGCTCGATCAAGGAGAGTTTTTTGGAGAGTACGAACTCTCGGGAGATCAGCCCAGCGAAGTGATGGTGGTGGCTACCAGCGATCTGGTGGTGATCCATTTTCCTCCCGACTCCACATCGCGACTCCTGGAGAAATCGCCCGCTCTGTCGCAGCAAGTGGGAGAGGCTCTTTCGAGCCGTCGCAAGGCGGCTCGCGCCGCTCGCGCTTTGAATCCCAGGCACGGAACCGATGCGGAGTATCAGGAAGAGGCGTGAAGCTGGCGCGCCTAGTAGGAATACCGCTGTGCTGAGTGCGAGGAAACGTTAGGGATCATCCGCCCTTCTCGCCTTGCTGGTGCTTCTCACCCTCGCATGGTTCTGGTCAGTTCGCGGTCTAGTCGATTGGGTCGGAAGGCATGGCCAGCGATCTGACCGCGATTTGGCCATGATCGCCCACCTCCCTCGACCGACTCACCCACCCTACGGCTCTCATGCTTGCGGGATCAACGTCGGTTGCATTCCCTTAGGCCTTGCTGAAGCCAAGCCCCATCTGGCGCAGGCTGCGACTGCCGTGACACCCCAGAACGATGTGGTCCAGTACATCGATCCCGATCAGTTTCCCACTATCGACCAGCCGTTCGGTCACACGCACATCGCATTCGCCGGGGGTTGCATCCCCTGATGGATGGTTGTGGACCAGCAGCAGGCTCTTGGCCGATTCCCGAATCGCGACACGAAAAACCTCGCGAGGATGAACCGGACTGGCATCCAGAATGCCGACGCTGACACGATGCGTCCGCATCGGCTGGTTTTTCGTATTGAGCAGGACGATGTGAAACTCCTCGTGGGTCATCGTGCGCATCAGATCGAGAAACTCTGATTCGCAAAAGGCCACTGCCTGTTCCGGCGTCGTGATGCGAACCGGATCGGTCGAACGGCGACTAGATCGCTCCACCCTCCGGCCCAGTTCCACCGCTGCCATCAACTGGCAGTAGATGGCTGGCCCGACGACCTTGCTGACCCCGCGCAATTCCCCAAGCCCAGCTAGCGCGAATTGGTCCAGCCGATCGGCGTAATGCCTGGCGAGGTTTTCTCCCGCCTGGACTGCCGATTCCCCAGTCTGCCCCACACGAATCAGAATGGCCAGCAGTTCAGCCAGCTTCAACGAACCGGCTCCCTGCGCCAAAAGCCGCTCCCTGGGCCGCTCCTCCTGCGGCGAGTGACGTACCTGCTGACCATGGACCTTCTGGCCGATCCAAGTCCCAAGACTCTCGCTGTCCGATCCGGCTCGCCATCGATAGCGCTGGTCATGGCCTGCACCGTCGGTGTCGACCCAACCTTCTCGATGCAATTGACCAACCAATCGGATCAGAAATGGTTTCTTCTCCCAAGGGACTAGGTGCGGCAACTCCTCTCGCAAAAACTCTGGGTATCCCACCAATGCTTCCAGCACCCGTTGGTACCGCCCCAGCCGATCCGCTTTCTCCAGAAGTAGGCTCATCGCAAACGCTCTCCTAAGTTCTCGGGCCGATCGAGGCCCCAGCAAGAATCAGTGTTCGTTTGTTCCATTCTTTTGCGGATAGGTATTTCCAGGGAAGGGGGGCGTCGATGAGCGATTTTTCTCAGGAAATAGCCTCGTCTTTTTTACTGGATCTTTTGAAGAGATGTGCATTTCGAATGAACCCAGCGCCCGTTAGACACTTTGTTTTTATTCATTTGTTCAGTACTATGTGGCCCTCTGGGGCTCGACCACCACCCGCGGCCAGCAGGAAGGCATTGCGGCCGGATTCGGGGCGGGGCGAGCTTGGTGGCTTGGGGTGAGCCAGGAAGGGAGTTGCAAGAAGTCGCAAGAACTCATCAGGGCGAAAATTTTCGCTTCGTTAGGATTTGTTCGCATGGCGATGGAAAGCCATGCATCCTTATCGAGTTGCCAGTTGCAGGTCACCGGATGGCATCTTTTGTGCGGATTGAATCTGGTTGCACATGCCTCATGGCATTCTTGGATCGCAGGGGTGATTGCAGACCCAGGGCCGCACTGGACGGTCGGATGGACTGCCTTCTGCGTGGGGTTAGGCGAAGGAGCGTTAACTGCGGGGGGGAACGCCGAATCTTCGTCTGCGCTGCTCCAGCGATTGTCGATGGGCATGAGCGACGGTGGCGCGAGCGACCCATCCTGCGGCCATGGCGCACTCCTCCATCCCTTTCAGGATGTCCTCCAGGCGCCGCAGATCGTGACAGCCGACGTCCCATCCCGCTCGATACCACCACGCATAGCGTTCCTCTGGCGATGCCTCCTCCCTCCTGGCACGCTCCATCCAGTATTCAACCACCCGAACGCCTCTCGTGTCCTTTGGATCCGTCAAAGCTTCCCAGTAGGCGGGGGGTATCTGATGGCTGGTGGGGGGCGAGTCGATCTGCAACAGCCGATTGGCGGCGAATTTTCTTCCCCCCAGGTTGGCGCCATGTTTCCGCAGCCGAACCGATTGGTCGGTAAAGACGCTGGTAGAAAGAGCCTGCATCCAGCAGTCGGCTGCCTGCTGCAACCTTTCTTGTCGCAAGGCACCCCAACCAGCGATATCCCATGCCCAGGACTGGTCCGAACGGCGAGCCAGTAGATGCTGCGCTTCGTCGATGGCTTCGTCCCATCGCTGATCCAGCCATCGCTTTGGGTCTTGAGGCAGCAGGAGGTTCTGGAACTGTTCCAGTCGTTCGGAGGGAAACTGCATCGAATCAAAAAGCCACCAGCAAAGCTCCCGGTCCCAATCGATCTGCAGCCAGCGAGCATGCTTGGGGGTTGCCAACCGCTGCGCTTCCGACTGAAGTGCTGCATCGACCCGATCCAGCGCGATCGCATCAAGCGTCCAGCCCATATCGTGAAACCATCGCCAACCATCTGGACCTTCCAGATGATCAAGCCGTACCCGATGGAGCTGTTGTGCGCTTGAGCTGACCGACTGAAAAACCCAACGGTCCAGCGACTGCGATCGACTCGGTTCGCCATAGGCACTCCACGACTGGCCGCACCACGCGACGCGGCAATGGTCGTACAGCAAAGCTTCGCTCCATCGGCTCCCCAGTGGCAGCTGATCTCCGCCTCCATGGTTCCAATAGAGGATCTCCCCCAAATCCCCTTCCGCTTCGATGCGCACACAAAGCCAATCGCCATAGCCGTTGCTGATCCACGGCAAGCAGTCGGCTGGCATGCCCAGCGGCCAGCGAGTGGGCTGAAGCAGTTCGTCGACCGCCATCGGCTGATGGAAGGCACCGCGAGTGGACATCGGGCGGTCGGAATGTCGCCACCAGTCAAGCCATGGTTCGGTCCATCGGAGATGGTAGCGGTCGGCCAACCGCATGGCGAACGCATCAGACATCAGAGAATAACCACGCGCATCGAGAGAAGGGCTGCCCGCAAAAACCTCATTAGGGAGGCTGGCTCCGTCGCCTCATCCTACCTAAGGTTCCCGCCGGCTGCGAAGCAACAGGACGACAAGACCGATCAGGGTACCAGAAAAGGTTTGCCGCCTGAAATGCTCCCGCAAGCTTTTCCGCTAAAATTCAATTGGATGCTGCGGGATCGCTGGGCGGCTACATGGCAGACTGGAAGAATCGACGAGAAGAGTCTTCAGGAGTTGCGTTGCATCATGGATCGGGAGCCGCCAGGAGGGGAGCCATCTGTCGTCGATGTGTCCGATCGGAGTCGGCTTCTGAAAGCCACTCGTGCGCAATTAGAGTCGCTGCAATTGCCAAAGCTGCAGCGTCTCTTGGATTTGGCTCGCCAGGAAAGCCCCTTTTATCGAGAGCGGCTGCGGGATGCGCCGGTCCGCTTGCAGTCGGTCTCCGATTGGAAGGATCTACCGACCACAGAGAAAGAGGATTTGATCGACCCGGATCACCCGATGGGGCTGGCTAGGCATCATCGGCTGCCTATCGAGTCCTACGCCCGTTACCATCGAACCAGTGGCACCATGGGCAAACCCTTGGTGATGCTGGACACGAAGGAGGACTGGCAATGGTGGCGTGACACTTGGCAATGGGTGCTCGACGCCGCCCAGGTGACCAAGCAGGACCGTGTGCTGATGGCGTTTTCTTTCGGACCTTTCATCGGTTTCTGGTCGGCCCATGACGCCTGTTTGGACCGCGGAGCGATGGTGATCCCAGCCGGAGGTCTTTCCACCTCCTCCCGGCTCGATCTTCTCCTCGCCTCCCAGGCGACCGTCCTGGCGTCGACCCCTTCCTATGCACTCCATCTGACCGAATTGGCCCTGGAAAGGAATCTTCCGATTGCATCCAGTCGGGTGCGAACCATTCTGGTAGCCGGCGAACCAGGTGGAAGTCAGCAGGCTGTTCGCAGGATGCTGGAATCGAGTTGGGACGCCAAGGTCATCGATCATGCCGGTGCCACCGAACTTGGGCCCTGGGGATTCGGCGACTCGCAAGGTGCGGGTCTGCAAGTGATCGAGACAGAGTTTTTCGCAGAGTTTCTTCCGTGGGCTCCCGCAGCGACCCAAGGGTCTGCCGAGGATGGTGGAATCGAACGGTCGGATGGAGACCTAACGGGAATTCCTCTTGCGTCGCCCGACGCCTTGTACCTTCCATCGCCTACCCATGAGCTGGTGCTAACTCCCCTCGGCCGCTTCGGATCGCCTTTGATTCGATATCGCACTGGGGATCTGGTTCGTCCGGTGTTCGAAGCCGAGGGCTTGGTGCGCCTCGAAGGGGGAATCCTGGGGCGACGTGATGCGATGTGGGTCATTCGTGGCGTCAACATCTATCCAGGCAGTGTGGAGACGATTTTGAGGAGCGAGTGTGGGGTGAACGAGTTTCAAGTGCGCGCGGTGCGTCGTGGATCGCTCGACCAATTGGAGATCGACGTCGAACCAGGATCGATCTCTCCTCCACAGATCGCTCAAATCCTTCACGCCAGATTGGCTCTTCGAGTCGACGTTCGGGAAGTAGCCGAAGGCTCTTTGCCTCGTTCGGAAGGCAAGGCAAAAAGATTTCACGATCAGCGTCCCTCCTCCGCTCAAAGCCTCCATCAAGAAGACCGTCGAACATGACATGGAACTCGACAAGGCTCCAATTCATACGCCAGCAATTCCCTTCACTCCAACGGCTTCATGAGCAACAGGAAGCTGTCTACCTCGATGGTCCTGCTGGGTCGCAGGTGCCCAGGCGGGTAGCCGAACGAATCGCGGAGGTGATGATCGACCATCAAGCGAATCGGCATGGAAGATTTGAAACAAGCCGACAGGTGGATGCCATCATCGATGACGCGCATCAGGCCGCCGCGGACCTCCTAGGCGCTAGCGATCCTGGGGAGACGGTTTTTGGCGCGAACATGACGACGCTCACCTTTGCCTTTTCCCGCGCCTTGGCACGGACATGGAATCGAGGCGACCGGATCGCTCTAACCCGCCTGGACCACGATGCCAATGTCACTCCCTGGAAAATCGCTGCCGAGGAATGCGGCGCGGAGGTGGTGTGGATCGATATCGATCCCGTCGACTGCACGTTGAATTTGGAACAGCTGGAAGCAGCATGCAGAAGCCCGCTGCGGCTGTTGGCCATGACCGCAGCATCCAATAGTGTCGGCACTCAGCCCCCACTGGATCGCTGCATTTCTTTGGCACACCAGGCGGGAGCTTTGGTCTTTGTCGATGCCGTCCACTTGGCCCCCCACCAGCGCGTCGATGTCGCGCGACTGAATGCCGACTTTTTGATCTGCTCGGCCTACAAATTCTTTGGTCCCCATATCGGAATCCTCTGGGGTAGAAGGTCGCTGCTGGAGAGGCTTCGGCCCTACAAAGTGGAGCCGGCTCCAGAGACAGTACCTGAAAAGTGGATGACCGGTACGCAAAACCCTGCCACGCTGGCTGGAGTCACCGAAGCGATCGATTACCTCGCCTCACTGGCCGATCCTCCGTCCCAATCGCCACCCTACCCTGCGCCCAGTGGATCGCGACGGCAACGACTCGATGAAGCCTTTCGTCAGATCCATCTTCATGAAATGGGGTTGATCGAGCGGTTGATTGGGGGGCTGCAAACGATCCGAGGTGTGACCATCCATGGGATCACCGATCCGAATCGATTCTGCGATCGAGTGCCGACCTTGGCTCTTTCGGCCGAAGATTGGTCCAGCATCGATCTGGCGCAGGCTCTTGGCGATCGCGGGATCTATGCTTGGCACGGAAACTACTACGCGCTCCAGTTGGCCCGACGGCTGGGAAAGGAGAAATCGGGGATGCTGCGGCTCGGTTGCATGCACTACAACACCGCTGAAGAAGTGGATCGCGTCGTCGCAACACTGGCGCAGATCCTCGAAAGGTGACTGGGGCTTCTCGCTTCTGATCCACTATTCCTCGGGCTGCTGTCTCCCACTCGTGGCATGGCCGTCTCGGCCCATGGGCACTGATTCCGGGATAGGATGCCCGCCTTCATCGCCACGCCCCAATACCGTCTTCGATCGATACCAGGCACCGATATCGGTGCCTGGTATGAACGCCCGATTAAGGACTTGGCAATGCCTGCCAGTCCATTGATGAAAGCCAGCCTAAGAGACGACCGACTGGCCCTTCGACCGCCGCCGATTCACGACGCCAAAAAGCGCCGAACCTGCAGCAAAAATGGCGATCGTCCCTGGCTCGGGAACCTGTGCCCCAGTGAAGGCATCGCGAGCCTCTGCCGAAGTGAGACCGAAAGCTAAATCGTAGGTTACTGAGGTCGTCTGGCCCGCACCCAAGAGAACTCGCAGTCCAAGGTGAGTCCCCTGATCATCGAAGAAACCATCTGCGTCTACGGGGAAATCCAGGAAGTTGTTCAGGGTCGTCCCATCATTGATCCAGAAGGGGCCTCCGGAGGCAACAACGACTCGGGGATCACGCGAACCGGCCACAAATGCGTAAGCCGATCCTGCTACCGCCTCGCCAGCAAGGATGCCATCCAGACTGATCACATCATTGAACGTCGAGTAGCTATAAAGCGGTACTCCTTGGTCTGGGTCGAACGTGTCGAAATAGGCCACGTTGGTCGGTACAACACCCTGATTCGTCAACTGCGAGGTGATCCGCAGGACATTCACACCTGGGACAAGACTGTAGCTTCGACTGAATAGAATATCGGCTCCAGCTACCAAGTAATTACCGCTGACCGTAGTGCCCGTGACGGTGACGAGTTGTTCCGTGACGCCCTCTGCCGTATTGCGTACAAAAGTTCCACTAAAGTTATCATTCTGAAATCCAAAATCAGAAACAAAGGTCCCCTGCCGAAAAAACTCCGTGCCGTTGAATACCACCGAGTTGATGGCTCCATTGCTATCCGAGATTTCGACGGAGAGCGTGCCATTGCTGATGACTGCGGCATGGACCTCCGTTCTCGCTAACATCCCGATCAGACCCGTCATGGCCAAAATTCCAGAGTGCATCCAATTCATCCTAAGAATCCTCCATTTCTTGAGACATCCATTCACACCAAATGCGTAGCCAAGATGGGTGATTCTCCTTGTCGGTGTCAATGCCAGAAAAAAGGGAACGGATGATCGGCTCCAATCTCTGGTTTTCCCTGCCGTTCGCTTCTAGTAGCTCAGTGCCTCCGCGCCACCGTGAGAACCTCGAGAGGCTTGAATACTTGCCAGCGGAATTCAAATGCATCGCCGGCGCAAAAGGTGCAACGCAAAAGGTGGGTGGCACCAATTTCGATAGCTAGCTTTTCCCCGGCGCGTCTTGATCCGCTCGTGGCATGGCCGTCTGGTCCATGCGCTCCGCCCTATCATCGGGACCAGCGAAGTTCAAATCGCCACAAACAGATCACGACACCCAGTTGGATCTCAGCCTTTGGGACGTGAATGCCAGCAAAAGCCGCAAAAGGTGGGTGGCACCAATTGGGAATGCCTTTGGGACGTAAATGCCAGCAAAAGCCGCAAAAGGTGGGTGGCACCAATTGGGAATGCCAGCAAAAGGCGCAAAAGGTGGGTGGCACCTATTGGGAATGCCCGCAAAAGCCGCAAAAGGTGGGTGGCACCAATTGGGAATGCCAGCAAAAGGCGCAAAAGGTGGGTGGCACCAATTCGGAATGGTGCTTGGCACGGAAACTACTACGCGCTCCAGTTGGCCCGACGGCTGGGAAAGGAGAAATCGGGGATGCTGCGGCTCGGTTGCATGCACTACAACACCGCTGAAGAAGTGGATCGCGTCGTCGCAACACTGGCGCAGATCCTCGAAAGGTGACTGGGGCTTCTCGCTTCTGATCCACTATTCCTCGGGCTGCTGTCTCCCACTCGTGGCATGGCCGTCTCGGCCCATGGGCACTGATTCCGGGATAGGATGCCCGCCTTCATCGCCACGCCCCAATACCGTCTTCGATCGATACCAGGCACCGATATCGGTGCCTGGTATGAACGCCCGATTAAGGACTTGGCAATGCCTGCCAGTCCATTGATGAAAGCCAGCCTAAGAGACGACCGACTGGCCCTTCGACCGCCGCCGATTCACGACGCCAAAAAGCGCCGAACCTGCAGCAAAAATGGCGATCGTCCCTGGCTCGGGAACCTGAGCCGCAGTGTATTCATCACGAGCCTCTGCCGAGGAGGGGCCAAAAGCCAAATCGTATGTCACTGAGGTCGTCTGGCCCGCACCCAAGAGAACTCGCAGTCCAAGATGGGTTCCTAGGTCATCGAGAAATCCGTTTCCGTCCACCGGGAAATCAAAGAAGTCGTTCAATAATGAACCCGAATCTATGGCAAAAGGTCCGCCGGAGGCAACAACAACTCTGGGATCCAGCGAACCAGCTACAAACGTATAGCCTGACAGCGCTGATGCTTCGCCCGCAACGGTACCTGCCAGACTGATCACATCATTGAACGTGACATAACCTAAAAACGGATCTTGGTCCGGGTCAAAGCTATCGAAATAACTCACGGTGGTTGGAGCGACGCCCTGATTGGTGAGTTGAGTAGTGATCCGCAGGACATTCACACCGGAAACAAGACTGTAGTTCCGACTGAATTGAATATCCGCTCCACCTCCCACGTAATTACCACTCACCGTAGTGCCCGTGACGGAGACGAGTTGTCCTGTGAAACCCTCTGCGGTGTTGAGAACAAACGTCCCAATATCGGTCCCATTCTGAAAACCAAAATCAGAGACGTAAGTGCCACGCCGAAAAAACTCTGTACCGTCAAGGATCACCGAGTTGATAGATCCATTGCTGTCAGAAATGTCGACCACCAGCGATCCATTACTAATGATGGCGGCATGCGCCTCGGATGTTGCTAACATTCCCAATAGCGTCGTCAGAGTCAAAACTGCGGAATGTGCCCACTTCATTGAATCGATCCCTTTGCAAAAGTTATTAACTACCGGCAAAAACTATCTCGTTAAAGAGCAGTTCCGTTTTCTTGATTGCCTCAAAAAGTGGAATCTACGGACTGCTTTCTAAGATGCGGTGCAATAATTGCGATTGGGAGAAACCAAACGGTTGTCGGTATGTTTGTTCGATGGTATCGAGGGAATTGGTGGCCACTCTCTCCGCAGTTGTTGTGCTTAAAGCTATCAAAAAAGAGCCACAGAACGGGGAGAAAAGTGGTTTCCGCTCATTGAGAGCGACTGGCCGCACTCTAGGGGCACCACTGATTGGCTGCAAGAAAGACTCCAACAAAAAGCCTAAAACATGAGCGTCAACAATCATGAAATATGGGTGGCACCAATTAAATCGAATGCGCAAATTGGTTTAGTGGCGAAAAGGCGCGTCAAAGGTGATTGGAGCCCACTGGATATCAGCCAGCAAAAAGCACAAAAGGTGGGTGGCACCAATTGGCACATGCGAATCTGCATCGCCCCGTGGCATGGCCGTCTCGGCCATGCACATCGCCCAGTCTTTGGGGCCATCGCGGTTCAAAGCGTTACCAACCGCATCACGAGGCCCAGTGGGATCGCAGCCTTTGGGATGCGAATGCCAGCAAAAGACGCAAAAGGTGCGCAAAAGGTGGGTGGCACCAATTGGGGTGATAGCTATAGCTAGCTTATCCCATGCGAATCTGCATCACCCCGTGGCATGGCCGTCTCGGCCATGCACATCGCCCAGTCTTTGGGGCCATCGCGGTTCAAAGCGTTACAAACCGCATCACGAGGCCCAGTGGGATCGCAGCCTTTGGGATGCGAATGCCAGCAAAGGACGCAAAAGGTGGGTGGCACCAATTGGGAAGGTGCGCAAAAGGTGGGTGGCACCAATTGGGGTGATAGCTATAGCTAGCTTATCCCATGCGAATCTGCATCACCCCGTGGCATGGCCGTCTCGGCCATGCACATCGCCCAGTCTTTGGGGCCATCGCGGTTCAAAGCGTTACAAACCGCATCACGAGGCCCAGTGGGATCGCAGCCTTTGGGATGCGAATGCCAGCAAAGGACGCAAAAGGTGGGTGGCACCAATTGGGAAGGAGAGCTAGCAAAAGAAGTTGTGGAGCTGTCGGCTACTTGAGGGCTCGCAGTCCCGGACGCAATGCCAGCATCCAGGGGGCGGTGAGGTTGCTAGCTAAGCCGGGAAATCCCACTCCGACTCGCTCGAATCCTCTGCTTTGAACTGGCTCCCCGTCTGCGACTGCCTCTAGACTCCTCCACCTGCGGGCTCATGGAGGAGTCCGCACGCAAGGGGTGCACGGTTTCCGATCCGCGATTTCTGATCTGCGATCGAGACGGCCTGCCTCTGGAATCGACAGTATCAATCGACCACACGATTCCGCTGGCCTTTCGTCAAGTTGGGCCCAGGCGATGGAGTCCAAGAGCATGGAAGCTCGACACGTTCGTCCAGTAGTATTGCGCGCAATTATCTATCTTCTGGTATCCGGCTGGTTCAGCTTGAGCCTGGAAATGGCGGCGGCGCAATACCTGCCAGCGGGAGTCCCGGTCGGTATCTCCGCCCAGCCCGTTCCGGCCATGCCGATGATTCCGTATCCCAGTTCCCCAACCCTTGCCCCGGTGGTAATGGTCCCTGGAGTCGCATCCGGGATCCCGCCACAGCAGGTCGCCGCTGGCATGGGACGAGCCGTTACCCGCAATTTCATCGTCCTCGCCTCCTCCCAGCAACAAGCCGACACGATGGCCGAGGCGGCCGAGCGTTATCGATCGCAGTTGGCCAAGTACTGGCTGGGCCAGGAACTTCCCGACTGGCCACAGCCATGTCCGATCAGCGTGCGAGCTTCTCAGAGGTTGGGGGCTGGTGGATCGACCTCTTTCACCCTCATCGGTGGTAGCGTTACGGGGTGGCGGATGCAGGTGCAAGGGAGTGAAGAACGGATCCTCGATAGCGTGCTGCCTCATGAGATCACGCACACCATCCTGGCGACTCATCTGGCACCCCTTGGAAAGCCGATTCCTCGATGGGCTGACGAAGGAGCTTGCTCGACAATGGAGCATGTCAGTGAGACGGCCAAGCACGAGAAGTATCTGATTCAATTCCTGCAGGAGGGGCGCGGGATCGCGTTCGCCGAAATGTTTCGGATGAAAGAATACCCATCCGATATCATGCCGCTCTACGCACAAGGCTACAGCGTCGCGAAGTTCTTGATCGAACAGTCTGGGCCACAGGCTTTCGTGCAGTTCGTCGAATCCGGCATGCGCACCGAAGATTGGGTTGCGGCGCTGGAGCATCACTACGGGTATCCCCTGGTGGGCAAGTTGCAGACGGCATGGAATCAGTGGGTGGCCAATGGACGCGGTGCGATCCAGCCCTACACGGCGGTGGCGCTCGGACTATCCCGTCGCTCCGTGGCGATCGCTGAGAATTCCTCCCGCGTTACGAACGCACAGGGAGTTCGGTTGGCTAGCGCGATTGCGCCCATCGAGTCGTCTGCCTCTCCCTACCAGCCCGCCATCGCCGCCAGGCCGGTAAGCTCCAAACCGTCGCCCGAAACCCTGGGCGATTCAGCGATTCCGAGGGACCTGCCAGCCAACAGCCTTCGTCAGCCTGTGGTGGTTCCCGAGTCAGTTTCGTTGCCCCCAGCCCTCGCATCGCTTGCGTCCCCTCCTGGCGCAATTCCTCGTCAGGATACCCCTGGCGATGCCGGAGGCGTCAACAGTTTTCCATCATCGATCGATCCCATGGCACTGGCCGCACCCCCTTCTCTCGCCGGCCCAGCGGCTCTTCCGCCACCCAGCTCCCCAGCCTCGCCGCCTGCCTCGATTCCATGGACCACGCCTGCCCCATTCTCCCCGGATCGGATCATCCGCTAAATCCAACCATTGCTGAAGCTTCCATTTCGGGCCATATTGAGGAAGCCAGAGCCTGGGTAGGATCAAACTTTGGGTTGCGATTCGCCTTGTGCCTCATCCCTCCTTTTGCCAGGGGCAGTCTATGGTCCAAGGCAACCGATCCCACCGACCAAATGGCTTGTTTCGGACAATCATTGGCTTGATCTGCAGGCCAGTACTGGCCTGCTTGGTGCTGCTGCTGAGCGTGGCGCCGATTCAAGGTGAGTCGATTGATTTTCAGCGTGATGTGGCGCCGATTTTTCGCGAGCGTTGTCATCATTGCCACGATCAGGCGCAGCACGAGGGTGGCTTGCGGCTAGATCGTCGCACCGACGCGATCCAGGGTGGAGATTCCGGCCCAGCATGGATCCCTGCCAAAGCTGAGGGGAGCCTTCTGATCGCCCGAGTCAGCGCGACCGACCCAGATCTGCGGATGCCTCCCGAGGGACCGTCGCTGACGGGGGAGCAGATCGAGGTGCTTCGCCGCTGGATCGATGGCGGGGCTCCTTGGGAAGATTCCATGGAGAGCGGCGAACAGCCACCGACGGTGGCTCATTGGGCATGGCAACCGATCACCCCGCCGACCATTCCATCGGAAGATCGGTCTGCGACATCCGCCTCTTCTCCGATCGATCGATTCATCCGCCAGAGGCTGTCTAACGAGGCGTTGCAACCCGCTCCCTCTGCCGACCGTGCCACACGGATTCGCCGCATCCACTTCGACTTGATCGGTTTACCACCTTCTCCAGAGGATGTGGATGCATTTGTTGGCGACGATCGACCGGATGCCTGGGAGAGGCTGGTCGATCGCCTCCTGGCCTCACCCCAGCTTGGGGAGCGATGGGCTAGACACTGGCTGGACGTGGTCCACTACGGCGACACGCATGGCTACGACAAAGACAAGCTGCGCCCGCATGCGTGGCCCTACCGCGACTGGGTGATTCGAGCTTTCAACGACGACCGATCGTACGTGCAGATGATTGAACAGCAGGTGGCCGGCGACCAACTTTTCCCAGACCAGCCCGATGGGATTGTGGCGCAGGGAATGATTTCTGCAGGCCCCTGGGACTTTATCGGCCACGCAGAAGTCCCCGAGACCAAGACCGATGGCAAGATCGCCCGGCACTTGGATCGCGATGACATGGTAGCCAATGTGATCGGCACATTGTGCAGCGTGACCATCCACTGCGCGCAATGCCACAACCACAAGTTCGATCCCATCACCCAGGAAGACTACTATTCGCTCCAGGCCGTCTTCGCGGCGCTCGATCGAGCGGATCGGGCGTACCATGCCGATCCAGCCATCGGAAAGCTTGCTGCCTCACTGAGCCAGCAGCGGCGCGAAGTGGCGGCGGAACAGGATGCTCGACTTCGGCTCCTTCGCGATCAGGCAGGCGAGGAGATCGTCGAGGTGGAGCGACAGTTGGTTGCGTCTCAAAAGCCAGCCGGAAACCCTACCGATGCATTCGGATACCATAGCGCGCTGAGCGATCGGGCGGATGCGAAGAAATGGGTGCAGGTCGATCTCGGGCAGGCGATCTCCGTGGCAGCCGTTTCTGTGCGCCCCTGTTACGACGACTTCAATCAGATTGGTGCAGGTTTTGGTTTTCCCAAACGGTATCGCATTCTGGGATCAAGCGACCCTAGCTTTGAGGATGATACAACTCAAGAGTTGGTCGACCGTACCAAGCAATCGCAGCCCAATCCAGGGACTCGGCCACTGCGATTCGACCAGCTGGAGGGACGCTTTCGTTATGTAAGGCTGGAGGCGACGGAATTGGCACCCAGGTCGGGTGACTTCATGCTTGCCATCTCGGAACTGGAGGTGTGGGATCGGGAGGGGATGAACCTTGCGGCGGGGAAAGCAGTCGAAGCCTTCGATTCGATCGAAGCTCCAGCGCGATGGCAGAAAAGCAATCTGACCGACGGCAAGTTTCCTGGCGATTCCTCGGAACAGCCACCTTCCCACTGGGTCGCAGTGAGAAATCGGCTTTTCCAGAAAGCCAATCCAACGCTTTTCGAACAGTGGCTGGAGGCGAATGATCGGCTGGATCAGTTGGATCGGAAGATCCAGGAACTGCCTCCTCCACAGTTGGCTTACGTCGCGACGGTTCACACCGGAAGCGGCGCGTTCACTGGGACCGGTGCTGGTGGTGGGATGCCCAGGCCGATTCATCTTCTGCGCCGTGGCAACATTCAGCAACCGGCTGAACTGGTGAGGCCCGGCAGCCTTTCGATGCTGCGACATGCCCCCGATCGATTCCAGATGGACATGGGGGATACCGAGGGGAATCGACGGGTAGAACTGGCAAGATGGATCGCTCATCGGGACAATCCTTTGACGTGGCGAAGTATCGCCAATCGGATCTGGCAATACCATTTCGGGCGCGGGATCGTCGAAACAAGCAATGATTTTGGCACCATGGGCTCGGCTCCCAGCCACCCGCAATTGCTCGACTGGATCGCCCTACGTGTTCTGGAGAGCGACGGGTCGCTCAAGCAACTTCATCGCGACATTCTGCTTTCGGACACCTACCAGCAAGCCAGCGCGGTCGACTCGGGTAGGCAAGTCAAAGGAGAGGCGATCGATCGCGATAATCGGTTCCTTTGGAAGCAGAATCGGCGCAAGTTGGAAGCGGAGGCGGTGCGTGATGCGGTCCTGTCGGTCAGCGGCACACTGGTGGGATCGATGGGAGGACCAGGATATCAGGATTTCGTGATCGAACACCCGGAGCATTCGCCCCATTATGAATACCACTTGGCAGATCCATCCGACTGGAAGACCTGGCGCCGATCGATCTACCGTGTGATCGTTCGTAGCCAGACGCAGCCTTTCATGACTAGCCTCGACTGCGCCGATCCGTCGATGCGCGTCGAGAAACGCAATGAGAGCATCTCCCCGATCCAGGCGCTGACGCTGCTGAACAATGGAATGATGGTCACGCAGGCAAGCCATTTCGCCAAACGACTGGAGCGGGAGGTGGGAGGGGATCTGGAGCTGCAGGTAGAGCGAGCCTTTCGATTGGCGATCGGCCGCACTCCTACCGAAGATGAGCGACAGGTGCTGGTCGATCTTCGACGTGAGTCGGGACTTGCTAATCTATGTCGGGTGCTGATGAACCTGAACGAATTTCATTTCATCGATTGAATGCGGACCTGAGGAGCAAGCAAACCCCGAATCGGATGGTGCGCCCCGGCTTAAGTCCCCGCGACGCCAGCCCTGGTCAGATGTCGGCCCCTCGCGAAACATTCGCCTCGACTTGTGCTAGATGTGGGTTCTTTTTCCTCGCCCACAGGTTCAGCATCTCGACTCCCAGAGAAAAAACCATGCCGAAGTAGACGTAGCCTTTGTTGATGTGAGTCCCCAATCCTTCGGCGACCAGCATGACTCCGATCATGATCAAGAAGGAGAGCGCCAGCATCTTGATCGTTGGATTGGCTTCCACGAAACGAGCGACTGGTCCGGCAAAAATCATCATCACCACAATCGCGATCATCATCGCCGCAATCATGACTCGCACATCGTCCGCCATTCCGACCGCAGTGATGACCGAATCGAGCGAGAAGATGATGTCGAGCAGGGCGATCTGAGCCAGAGCGCTAGCGAATGACGGGGGTTTGCGTAGGGAGTTTCCATCTTCGTCATGTTCCGGATCAATCAGGTGGTGAATCTCTTTGACACTTTTGACGAGAAGGAAAAGTCCACCCAGAATCAGGATGACATCCTTCCAGGAGACTTGGTTCATCTCCTGATTGTCCTTCAGTTGGAACCACTCTTTCATCTGTTGCCAGGGCAGCAGGTCGTCGACTTCAAAGATCGGCTTCACCAGATGCATGATCCAGAAGATGCTCAGAATCAGAACGACCCGAAGTACCATCGCCAAGAGGAGTCCTAATTGACGCGCTTTGGCTTGGCTTTCCTTGGGGAGTCTTGCCGTGATGATGGAGATAAAAACGACGTTGTCGATCCCCAGGACGATTTCCATCGCGGCTAGCGCAATCAGAGCGATCGCGGCACCCATTGCCGTCGAAGATCCATCGACGGCAACGGCACCACCTGCGGCCAACAATCCAGATCCAGTCAAGCCAGTGCCCAGCAACCACTCCAGCATCATCGACACAGGTCCTCAGAAAGGAAAGAAGTCGCGGCTGGACCAGACTTTTCGGCCAGTTCGCCCGCGGGAGAAGTGTACCACGTTTGCAAGCCATCTGCCGTGCGGATGGAACCTGAAGACGAACGGCAGATGGCAGGTTGGCGGCTGGTTTGGCGTCGGTTTTATGGCTTGTTGCGGTGAAGATGGCTAGAATTCGGAAGGTGAGGTGTCAGGGAGCTGTTGGCGAGGAGTGGGGCCGGTCGATGGACCCTGGAGGCTTACCCCGCCCATCGCTCCTTGGGGTATCGTTTTCAGGACCTGGTTTTTTTCGGACTTGGTTTTTTTCGGACTTGGGTCTGAAGGGGCTGGGTCTGAAGGGGCTGGGTCTGAAGGGGCTGGGTCTGAAGGGGCTGGGGGCGCAAGGTCTGGATTTGGAGGGGCTGGGTTCGGAAACCGGAAGGAACCGTCTGCAATGGAACCGTTTCAAATCGTTTGCCCTTCCTGCCAAGGAAAACTGCGGGTAGCCAAGGAAAGTCTGCTCGGACGAACGATCGCTTGCCCCCGTTGCAGTCAGCCGGTGGAAGTGATCGATCCTCGGCGAGTCTTCGTTCGGCCGCCAGAGGGAGAGGCGTTGGATTCGGAGGCGATCACCCGGGGGGCGGACGAGTCGCTGGGAGGGACTGCGCCTCATTCGAAGGCGGAATCGCCAGATTCCCAGTTGGCCGGGAAACGTGGCTTCCGCAATGATCCCGCGCCCGCGACAGCCACAACTCCTTTGTCGCCGGCGCCAACTCCTGCACCGCAGAGCCAACGCGGTTCGAGCGACGATCGGACGGTCGATGCGGCGTCTCAAGTGGTCCCCCTGGAGTTGCCGCAGAACTGGTCTGCCGATCGACTCAGCAGCTCGCGGCGATGGCTTCAGGCGATCACCTTAGGATTGATCGGATTGCTGGCCGCCGGTGCGGGATTCCTAGCCTTTGTACGACTCTTCCAGAATCAACAGAACAGGGAAGATATTGCGGTCGCTCCCCCGCGAATCGAAGGCCCACAAGTTGCCAAAGACGATCGACAAAGGCCTCAGGAAAAAGATCAGCCCAATCCGAAGGAACCGATCGCTGCAGCGCCGACCCCGGATCCGAGCATCTTCCAGCCCAAGGTGGCCGAGCCACCGAATGCTGCTGCGTGGACACCGCCTGTTGGGAATTCGGACAAAGAGAAACCACAGTCTTCCCCGGGAGAGGATCCCGATCCAGTGGAAGCTGCCCCCGAGGTACCAGGCACGAAGGAACCTAGTAGCGATCTGCCCAATGGAGTAGCAGAAGTCGATGTGCGAGAGGAGCCAAAGGCTAGTGATGAGGAGGTGATCCTGCCGGAAGTGTTTCGGACTTTTCTCCCAGGAGGAGGTCTCGCTGCCGGTTCCCAGATGTCCGACGCCATTCTGAGTGCCGAACCAGCGCCCGTTCTCCCCGAGGCTCCGCAGAAGATCCGATTGGACAGCTATGTTCATCCTCCAGCGGCGGAATTGGGAGATGTCGTCAAGCAGTTGGGGTGGACATTAGGGGAGCTGGAGGTCCCCAACATGCCGTTGCACGAAGCGCTAGGTATCCTTTCCCAATTGACCGGGGTGGGGATGCAGCTGGACCTGCCCATGTTGCTTCGATGTGGGGTTTCCCCTACGACGCCTGTTTCCGGCAAGTTTCAAGAGCTGAAGGTGTCGGAAGCGGTGAGCCAGTTGGTGGAGCCTTTGGGTTTGCAGCTGATCCTCAACGATGGCCAGCTTCCTTTGATCGCTCCAAGTCCCGAGACGATCGGAAAGCGACTCGAACAGCGATGGAAGATCGACGACCTCGGAGATATCGATGCGCAGCAGGGGTGGTGGAAGGCGATAGGGGAGGTGGTGCCCGAGCTGCGGGATTGGTGTCGTATGGAAGATGGAGAGGTGATTTGGGAGCCGAAGGCACCTAGCCCAGCCAAACTGTCGCTCAGCTTGACGCTGGATCGAATCCGAGCGGCGATCGGGAAGCCGCCTCAGTGGAAGTGGGCCGATGGTCAGCTGGAGCGGGGGTATCCCTGGGGAGGTTCGACCAAGTGGCTTCAAGCGACCGCCAGCAGTGCCTCGCCACAGGATCGACCGTGGGTGCATGCACTGCAGCGAGCTGCCAAGGAGAGCGACATCGATCTGGTGGTTGACTGGAAGGGATTGGCGTCACATGGAGTGACTCCCAAGTCGTCCGAGACCATCGTTCTACGGAGTCGAACCATTCCCCAGATCTTCAAAAAATATCGAGAGAGGCTGGCGCTGGAGTTGGTCGTGGTGCAACCTGGATTGCTCTACTTGACCATCCCGGAAACGAGGCGTTTGGACAGCCAGGTCTATCTGGTCGCGCTACCCGCAGGCAGCAGTCCGCAAGACCTAGTCCCATCGCTTCGCGCCATCGCGCCGGCCAGTGCATCGATGGAGAGCCTTTTGAGGGTGGTTCCCACGCCCGAGTCCCCATGGTGTCTGGTCCGAACCTGCATGCCGTCGATTGAGCAGCTGGAGTCCTTGCCGCAGGGAAGTGGTAGCTAAAGTCGCACGGCACCAACGACGACCGACCCGCCAGGATCCCCTCCCCTCAGGACCTGAATGCCATCATTCAATTAGTGCCACCCACCTTTTGCGTTTTTTGCTGGTGAAATTGGTGCCACCCACCATTTGCGTTTTTTGCTGGTGAAATTGGTGCCACCCACCTTTTGCGTTTTTTGCTGGTGAAATTGGTGCCACCCACCTTTTGCGTTTTTTGCTGGCATTAGCAAGTGGAAGCGGTGATTCATCGGTATTTAGCTTGGTTTCCGTTGGATCTCACGGAGACACGGAGGCAGCGAAATTGGTGCCACCCACCTTTTGCGCTCCCCTCTGGACCTGAATGCCATCATTCAATTGGTGCCACCCACCTTTTGCGTTTTTTGCTGGCATTAGTGAAATTGGTGAAATTGGTGCCACCCACCTTTTGATGTCGATCACCTGAATGGGTGGATTTGATTCCCTGGGAGGATCGTTGATCTGGGCAAATTGCCCTTCTGAGTGAGGGGTGTGTTCGATTGGTAGAAGAGGGATGCCCTGGGGGCTGAGCTAAATTTTCGTTTATTTTTTTGGCTTCAGGTAGAAATCAATCCAATATCGATATGATATCATATGAATATCGAATTGTCTGGCATCGAATAGCAGGCCGTTGGAGCTTCGCCACCTTTGGTGAGTGGCGATACGGCAGGATTGGGGACACCTCGACAAGGAGTAGAACGACATGGAAACGACGATCGCAGAGAAACCATTCCAGCCGATTTCCGGATGGATCGCTCTTCCGGTCTGCCTGGGCCTGCTGGTGTTGCTTCCTTTGGTGCTGATGAGCGGGATGATCCCCTTGGGCATCCCTGCGATCTTCCCGTCGGTGGCCGGTCTGCTTGGTTTATTCGGCCTGACGGCGATCGGGCCCAACCAGGCACGCGTTTTCACCCTCTTTGGCGAGTACCGCGGGACGGCTCGTCAGTCGGGATTCCACTGGGTCAATCCGTTCTACAGCAAGAAGCTGATTTCTCTGCGGGTGCACAACTTTGAAACCGGTTCGTCCCGGACGCCGGAGGTCAAGGATGCGGCGGGTAAGGTGATGCAGGAAAAGGGGCGAACTCATGGAAGGCCTTCTAAGGTCAACGACCGAAATGGCAATCCGGTAGAGATCTCGGCAGTGGTGGTTTGGAAGGTGGTCAACACCGCCGAAGCTTCCTTCCAGGTGGAGGATTATGAGGACTTCGTCGCGGTGCAAAGTGAAGCGGCGCTGCGTTCGATGGCGACGCGTTATCCCTACGACAGCGAAGACCACGAAATGTCTTTGCGGGGCAACACGGAGGAAATCTGTCAGCAACTTCGCCAGGATATTCAGGAACGTTTGGATCAAGCTGGCGTGGAGGTACTGGAGGCCCGGATCAGCCACCTGGCGTACGCTCCTGAAATCGCTGCCGCCATGCTGCAACGTCAGCAGGCTTCTGCAGTGATCGCCGCGCGAGCCAAGATCGTTGAAGGGGCGGTTGGCATGGTCCAAATGGCACTGGAGCATCTCAAGAAAGATGGCATCGTGGAGCTAGACGAAGAACGTAAGGCTGCCATGGTCTCCAATCTTCTGGTGGTCCTCTGTAGCGACCGCAGTGCCCAGCCTGTGGTGAACACCGGTTCGCTCTATTCGTGACGTTGCTTGTCCAGGCAGGCAAAGACAATTCGCATGAGGTAGGCGGGCGTGGCGAAACGGGATAGTTTTCTATTGCGGATCGATCCGCAGTTGCTGGACCAGCTGCGTCGTTGGGCCGAAGATGACCTCCGAAGCCTCAACGCGCAGATCGAGTTTCTTCTGCGGCGGGAATTGCGGAGGGCTGGTAGGTGGCCCAGGGAGTCGGCGTCGGAGGGCGAAGCGGAATGCCAGGGGATGGCGGCAGAGCCATCTGGCGAGGGGGCAGATGATGGGGATCGCATGCCGTCGATCATCGAGCTTCCCGGCGGCGATGGCTGAGCAGGTGTGATCATGTCCAAAAGACCGGCTGTGGCGCTTCTCATCGAGACTTCCAACGCCTACGCGCGAGGGTTGCTCCGCGGGATCATCGAGTTCCAGCGGGAGCGAGACGCTTGGAGCGTCTATCTTCCCGAGCAAGAGCGGGGGGCGCTGCCGCCGCAATGGCTGCGACGATGGCGAGGTGACGGGCTGATCGCACGCATCGAAAACGATGCCATCGCCCGAGCCGTCCAAGGAACAGGCTTGCCCGTCGTCGACGTCAGTGCCGCTCGGAAAATCGAAGGGATCCCTTGGGTGGAAACCGATGACCGAAAGGTCGCTGAACTGGCCGCTCAGCATCTTCTCGAGCGTGGATTTACGCAACTGGCCTATTGCGGGGAACCGCAGTTCAATTGGTCGCGTTGGCGTGGAGAGGCATTTCGGCAATTCGTCGCCAGCAAGCAGGCCAAATTCTGGGCCTATCCCGATCCTCCGTTGCACACGTCCCGTTCTTGGCTGCAGGAGAAATCGCGACTGGCCAAGTGGCTGACCAGCCTGCCTCGCCCCATCGGAATCATGGCCAGCTACGACATCCAGGCTCGTCGCATCCTCGACCTTTGTCGCGAACTTCTGATCGCTGTACCTGAGGAGATGGCGGTGGTCGGGGTCGATAATGACTCCCTGGTCTGCAATCTATCCTCTCCTTCCCTCTCCAGTGTCATTCCAGATGCTGTCCAAGCCGGTTACCGCGCCGCCCAATTGCTCGATGACATGCTGCGGGGGGCAGCGATTCCCGGTCAGCCACTGCTACTTCCTCCCTTAGGCGTCGCCACGCGGCAATCGACCGATGTGCTGGCGGTAGACGATCCTTGGATCGCCGAGGTGGCCAAGTGGATTCGCGAGCATGCGTGCGAGGGAATCCAGGTGGAAGATGTCGCCAGGCATTTTTCCGTCAGTCGTCGCATCCTGGAACGGCGGTTCAAGATGGCAACAGCGCGAACGCCGCATGCCGCCATCCTCAGCCAGAAGCTGGAACGAGTCGCAAGCCTCCTTCGCGATTCGAGCAGCTCGATCGAACAAATCGCCTCCCGATGTGGCTTCGAGCACCCAGAGTATCTTCAGGTCGCTTTCCGCAAACATTTCGGTACCACACCCGGTCTCTATCGCAAGACAAAAGGTCGCTCCATGGCGGGACGTGGAATGATCGAGCTGCAATGACAGTAGGGGGGCACCCAGAAGAATGGCTCACCACCGAATCGTCCCGATCAAAAATAAAATCATCCCACAGCAAGCCACCTGCACCACGCCCTGCGCCATCCGCTCCAGCCAGAACAATCTTGGGCTCAGCGGCTCGTTCCAGTCCATTGCCTGATTGTCCTGCAGCGAATAAAGGATTTCCCGATAGAGTTGGATTTGGGATTCCGAAGCCCCAGCCGATGCCAGCGTACTTCGCACCTCCTCGTCCCGTTGCCCCGCTGAGAGTTTGGCGACCGTACCAGGAAACTCGACACCATAGTCCGGATCGAGAACCAGCGACCTGCCATCGAACGGCTGAGTCTCAAGCACCACATGGCCGCCCAGTCCAACCAGACGGCTGGCGATGCCGCGCCGGAGCAGAATCGCCTGCAGCACCGCCGCTCGTTCCGAACAATCCCCTTGCCCAGTAGCCAGGATGTGCGCCGCCAATTGACTCCTGGCCGCAGGTGGGTGAAGAGTCCCCAGCAGCCACTGCACCCAGTTGGTCTCCGGCCCGACCCGAAGCCCCTCACTGTGCTCGACCCAAAGATGGACAAGCTGATTGAGTTGCCGCAGTTGGGTTTCGCTGGTCGCCTCCAGATGCTTTACCGCACCAACCGCCGCGACTCCCCGAAGACTTGACCCGGACCAAGTCAGCACCGAACCCGATGTCAGGTTGAAAAAAGTCAGACCTGTCAGCAGCA